>Ga0265295_1001211_pt1 | contig 46592 bp, 37 predicted proteins | sample Munlansysbiofilm_FD_192503 | JGI IMG/M metagenome (GOLD analysis project Ga0265295, IMG submission 192503) | Leachate microbial communities from a municipal landfill in Southern Ontario, Canada - Methane capture system biofilm | ecosystem: Engineered > Solid waste > Landfill > Unclassified ...
AAATGCTGCTGAATGTTTCCGCCTCGTTCTTTTTGCCATTTTCTGCTCCATGTTGTGCCCATCGTTGGGCGTTAGTGGTAGCAGATTTTCCACTTAAGGGCTTGTCCAAATTTCCGAGACCACTTCTCAACTCTGCTTCTGCTGACATTTCCATCAGGGATCTATCAGTGCGCCAGGCAATAAAAAAAGGCGACTGGATTTCTCCAATCGCCTTTAGTGTACTGGCGGAGCCGACGAGACTCGAACTCGCGACCTCCGGCGTGACAGGCCGGCGTTCTAACCAACTGAACTACGACTCCAGTACTTATTGTGGTGGGCGAAACAGGGATCGAACCTGTGACCCTCGGCTTGTAAGGCCGATGCTCTCCCAGCTGAGCTATTCGCCCTCAAATGTGACGGTCTATTTATCAGGAGAACCTCTTGCCGTCAAGTAAAAACAGAACCTTAGTCCGTGATTAATATATTTTTCTCTTCTTCCCGTCAACTGCCGACACCAGTCAGTGAGCCGGTGTATTATGGGAAGAGAGTGTAAAATCACGATAAACTGAATCCAACGGTACATCCTTAAACAGGGTTTCTCCCGGCTTAAGAATCAGTGCACGTTGCAGTACCTTGTCAACGCTGTCCACCACATCAATGGTCAGACTGGAACGGATCTTTTGCGGCACATCGCGAAGATTGCGTTCATTCTCCCTCGGGATGAGGACATTGGTTATGTTTCCCCTCTTTGCAGCAAGCAGCTTCTCCGTCAGGCCACCGATAGGAAGTACCCGACCACGCAGGGTAATCTCTCCGGTCATGGCCAGCCTACGATCGACCGGCAGCTTCAGAATGGCAGAGACAATCGCAGTAGCGATGGTGATTCCTGCGGATGGGCCATCTTTGGGTATTGCGCCTTCCGGTACATGGACATGGACATCGATCTTCTGCCAGAAATCCGGTTCGAGCCCCAGCCGTATGGCGCGTGAACGAACGTAGGAAAGTGCAGCCTGTGCCGACTCCTGCATAACATCGCCCAACTTTCCGGTAATGGTTAATTTACCGGACCCCGGCATAACGGTTGCCTCGATCTGCAGTAACTCACCACCGACCTCGGTCCAGGCCATACCTGTGGCCAGGCCGATTTCATCATGTTCTTCCGCCAAACCATAACGAAACTTGGGAACACCGAGATATTTTTCAACAGCCTGCGATGTTATTCGGTATTTTTTACGAGGTTGCCTGCTTTGCAGACGCTCACGGGCGACCTTGCGACAGACGGAGGCAATGGTTCTCTCCAGACTGCGGACCCCTGCCTCTCTGGTATAACAGCGGATGATGTCAAGCAGAGCCTTTTCATTGAGCGAAATCTCTCCAGGCTTGAAACCGTTTGCTTCAAGTTGCTTTGGCAGGAGAAACTCACTGGCGATGTTGAGTTTTTCCTCTTCTGTATAGCCGTTGAGCTGGATAATCTCCATGCGATCCTGGAGTGGTACCGGAATACCGTGAAGATGGTTCGCCGTGGTTATAAAGAAAACTTCTGAGAGATCATAGTCAACATCAAGGTAATGATCGTTGAAGGCGTAATTTTGTTCCGGGTCAAGGACTTCAAGCAATGCTGCTGATGGATCACCTCGAAAATCAACACTCATCTTGTCAACTTCATCCAGACAAAAAACAGGATTGATCACCCCTGCCTTTTGCATTGATAGGATGATTTTGCCGGGCATTGCTCCGATATATGTACGACGATGGCCTCTGATCTCCGCCTCGTCACGTACTCCACCCAGCGATAACCGGACAAACTCGCGGCCCATGGCCCGGGCGATAGAACGACACACCGAGGTCTTCCCCACGCCCGGCGGTCCAACCAGACACAGAATCGGACCACGGATCTTCTTGACCTGTGCCTGCACGGCTAAGTACTCTAAAATACGTTCCTTGGGTTTTTCAAGGCCGTAATGATCTTCATTGAGGACTGTTTCCGCACGTTCAATATCAATTTTAGAACGCGATCTCTTTTTCCAGGGAAGGCTGATGATTGCATCGATATAATTTCTGACCACCGTGCTTTCCGCCGACATTGGCGGCATCTGACGCAATTTTTTGAACTCTTTCTGCACCTTCTCCTTAACCGCTTTCGGCAATCCCTTTTTTTCAATCGCCTGCTGCAGTTCGGTCAGCTCATCACCCCCTTCACCCTGCCCCATCTCCTCCTGAATGATGCGCATCTTTTCTGAAAGATAGTAGTTACGCTGGGTAACGTTCATCTTCTTTTTCACCTTGGTGTGAATATCCTTTTCCATTTCGGAAAGTTCCATCTCCCGATAAAGGATATCCAGCACCTTGGCTATACGTTCGGGTAAACTAAGCTGTTCAAGGATCCGTTGTTTTTCTTCCGTATGCAGCTGAATGTGTGAGGTGATCAGATCAACCATCCTGGATGGATCGTCCAGGGAGGTGATTGATTTCAGGACCTCACGCGGAAGCTTTTTGTTGCTCACCGCATACTGGTCAAACGCTTTGCGAAGTTCCCGGAGATAGGCAGGCACGTCATCACGATCAATATCGATGTCCGGCGCTGCCGTTAATCTGACTGAGTAAAATTCGTCTTCCTCGGCTCCCCCCAGAAAAGGTCCATCAATTTTAGCCCGGTGTTTCCCTTCAACCAACGCCTTGATCGTACCGTCAGGCAAACGCAACAGTTGCATCACCGATGCCAGCACCCCAAAGGAGTAGAGATGCCGTTGCTCAGGGTTATCCACCCTTGCATCCTTTTGAGTGACCAGGAAAATCAGTGATTGATTTTCCATGGCTGTTTCCAGAGCTGTGACCGATTTTTTTCTCCCGACCACAAGCGGAACCACTATTCCAGGGAACAGAACAATATCCCGTAACGGCATAAGCGGGTACGTTTCGGTGCTAAAATCAGTCATCGACACACATCAGGCAATATTTTTTGTTGCAGTGTTTTCATAGAGAACAACGGGATAGTCACCCTTGGTGACAACCTGTTCGTTGATAATGCATTCGGTGACATGTTCCTCGGACGGCAACTCATACATCACCTCGAGCATGCACTCTTCCATCACTGATCGCAGGCCCCGGGCCCCGGATTTGCGTTCGATCGCCTTTTTGGCGATTGCCCGAAATGCCCCTTCAGTAAAACTTAACTTGATCCCTTCATAGGAAAACAACTTCTGATACTGTTTACTCAAAGCATTCTTCAACTCTTTGAGAATACGTACCAGATCTTCCTCCGACAGTTCATCCATGGTGGCTATTACCGGCAGGCGACCGACAAGCTCTGGAATAAGTCCAAACTTCAGCAGGTCTTCCGGTTGAATCGCGGCAAGAACCTCGCCAAGGGATCTTTCCTTCTGGCTGACGACCTGAGCACCAAACCCCATGGCCTGGGTACCGGTGCGTCGCTTCACCACATCCTCAAGTCCGACAAAAGCACCACCAACAATAAACAAAATGTTCGTGGTGTCCATACGAACCAACTCCTGCTGCGGATGCTTACGTCCGCCTTTAGGCGGCACCGAGGCCATGGTGCCCTCAATGATTTTCAGCAATGCCTGCTGGACACCTTCACCGGAAACATCCCTGGTCAATGAGGCTGAATCAGACTTGCGGGCAATCTTATCGATCTCATCGATGTAGATGATGCCTCTTTGTGCCTTTTCCATATCATAGTCAGCTGCCTGCAGAAGGCTGACCAAGATGTTTTCCACATCTTCCCCGACATAACCGGCTTCAGTTAATGTGGTGGCATCGGCAATGGTGAACGGCACCTTAAGCAGACGGGCCAGAGTCTGAGCAACCAGCGTCTTCCCGCTGCCGGTCGGTCCGATCAGAATAATATTGGACTTCTGCAGTTCAACATCATCCGGATCGTTTACCGGGGCATTGATTCGCTTGTAATGATTGTGTACGGCAACTGAAAGGATCCGTTTCGCCTGCTCCTGTCCGATCACATACTCATCAAGGTAGGCTTTGATCTCCTTTGGTTTAAGAACATGAGAATCATTGGACTCGACCTTCCGCCCATCATCGGATTCGGTCATGATCTCATTGCATAGAGCGACACATTCATCGCAGATATACACATCTGCCCCAGCAACCAGTTTACCCACCTCCTCCTGGCTTTTCCCGCAAAACGAACAGGCACAGGTTATATTGTGATCGTCCTGAAAATCGTTGTGCACTTTACTTCCTCCCACCCAGCTCCTCACGGCTGGTCAACACTTTGTCGATAATACCATATTGGCAGGCCTCAGCAGCGCTCATGAAATGATCACGCTCGGTGTCAGCCTGCACTTTTTTGATGGTCTTACCTGTGTGTTTCGCCAGAATTGTATTGAGATCATGCCGCATCCGTAAAATTTCCCGGGCATGGATATCGATATCCGTGGCCTGTCCCTGAAAACCACCCATGGGCTGATGAATCATAATTCGCGAATTCGGCAGGGCAAACCGTTTACCCGCGGCACCGCTGGCAAGAAGTAAAGCGCCCATAGATGCGGCCTGTCCTAAACAAAGGGTGGCAACGTCACAGTGAATATATTGTATGGTATCGTAGATAGCCATCCCGGATGTGACGGAACCTCCCGGAGAATTTATATAAAAGGTGATGTCCTTATCAGGATCCTCAGCTTCAAGAAACAGGAGCTGAGCGACAATTACGCTGGCAACATCGTCATTAACAGAGCTTCCCAAAAAAATGATCCGCTCTTTAAGCAGCCGTGAGTAAATGTCATACGCCCGTTCCCCGCGTGGACTCTGTTCAACCACCATGGGTACCAGATTCATGTAGACCTCTTTGCTAAAATCATTGTAACGGCAGGCAGGGCCTGTTTCATCTATATAACCATTCCTGCTTGCACACTCAGGATGCAGCCTGTTCGGTTGTCTCCTGTACAGGTGGCACTTCCTTTATATTTGCCTGTTCGCGCAGGAAATTGAGGATCTTTTCGTTGTGCAGTTCGTTCATAAACGGCAGAATTTCTTCTCGCCGTTTGAAATACTTCTTCACCTCATCCACTGTCATTCGGTACTGGTCGGCGATGCGTTGATACCCTCGCTGAATGTCTTCATCTGCGATCTTAATCTCTTCAACTTCAGCAACCTTCTTCAGGATAAAATCTCCCTTGACCCGTTTGACGGCAATCTCCCTGTTTTTTTCAACCAGATCGTTGAGATCGATACCCGCTGACTCAAAGGACAGACCGCTTCGCTTTAAATTTTCTTCGGTCTGTTTCAGCATCTCCTGGATTTCAAAGTTGACAAGACGTTGCGGAACTTCAAAAGGATTCAGCTCAATCAGCCTGTGCATGAGCTGGTCATCAACATCACCCTGAAGAGCGTCATCTTTTTCTTTCTGCAGTCGCTTGCGAATATCTTCTCTCAACTCTGCCAGAGTATTTAATTCCGGTTTGATATCCTTGGCAAATTCGTCATCAAGTTCCGGTTTAATCCGGACCTTGACATCTTTGACATCCACCTTGAACTCAACATTTTTCCCTGCCAGCAGCGGATTGGGATAGTCATCGGGGAACGTGATCTCGTAGAGGGTCTTATCGCCACTTTTCAGACCAATCAACTTTTCTTCAAACTCCTTGCCAAGGCGATGCATGCCGATGTCAACAGTGAAGTTTTCATTGAACACCTCTTTCATTGCCTTGCCATTATGAAACCCCTGAAAATCGACGACAGCGACATCGTCCAGAGCAATGGTATGCCCCTCTTCAGCGGTCTGTAGCATTGCCTGGTGCCGCTGCAGCAGTTTGATTTCCTTATCGACCTCTTCGTCACTCACTGTGATCACCGGTTTTTCAACTTCCAGTCCTTTGTACTCTTTGAGTTCAAACTGGGGTTTGATATCAACCATGGCCACATAGACAAAAGAACCGTCTTCAGGAAAACGGTGTTCCGTTATTTCGGGATGAACGACAGGGTCGAGTTTTTCTTGTTCAACCGCGTCAAAGTACGTCTCTTGCACAAACTTTTCACCAGTCTCGCCCTGTACCTGTTCTTTGAAGTTTTTCTCAAGAACACTTTGAGGAATTTTACCGCGGCGAAAGCCTTTCAGTTTGACCTCCTTGTTGATCTTGGCATAGGCCTTGGCAAGGGCAGGCTCCACGGTTTCTTTAGGCAGGGTGATGGTCAGCTTTCTTGTCAGTTCTGAGATTTGTTCGACAACGATATCCATGGACTGCTCTTCCTCATATCGGTTTGCCACGATGTACTTAGCAGTGGCGTTGATTCTTTCCAGCCCTGCATTTCACAACTCAGGGCCGTATCTGATAACTGGGGATTGGTGCGAGAGGGGGGAGTCGAACCCCCATGGGCAAGCCCGCTGGATCCTAAGTCCAGTGCGTCTACCAATTTCACCACCCTCGCAATGTATTAACCGTGTACAAATAACCAAGAATCTTGTTTACGTCAAGTGATCCATCGGTTGAAAAAATCGGATTACCCAGAAATCCAAGGCATTACACAGAAGAGGTAAAAGCCGGTAAGATCGACATCCGTCAGCTCCACGGTTCTGTTCAACAGAACTCTGTCTCCTTACCGCTTTTACCCGCAAATTTCCGATCCGGATGAAGGATTACCCGACAGAGGAGGAAAGAGAACGATCCGCATCAAGAGAATCCTTCTTTTCACCGGCTCGGATGAGCAAGACGGCAAACAGACAAAGTCCAAGAATTGCCCCGCTTGTCAGAACAAAGGAGTGCCGTACGCCAAGCGTATCCATACTGATACCGGCCATCATGGCACCGGTAAAGACACCGGCGCTCATTGCCAGATTAAAGACACCCATCATGGTCCCATGGCCGAAATGGTTTCGCCCCTCCTCCACAGCGTAGGCACCGAGCACCGGCCACAGTACCGCCTCGCCAAATCCCAAAAACAGATACAAACCGATCATGGTCAGAAAGTCTGTTGCCGAGGGGATCAGAAAAACAGCACAACTCATGCACAGGGCACCGGCAAGCAACAAAAGTTTTTTATTGCCGTAATCTGCCAGCTTACCAAAAGGATACTGCAAAACCGCATTCATCAGGGTCCGACTGGCAATCACAATACCGGTTTGTACTCCGCTGGATCCGGACCAGTCCGCCATCATCACCGGTAAGAATGCCATAGTCGGTACCATCATCAACATGGTGGCATAGCGGGCAATCAGGATACCGACGGTACGCTGTCTCAAAAATATCCGGTACAGACTGTCAAACAGACCGGTCTGTCCCTTACGCTCCAGGGGGCAGAATACCGGCATGTTGAACCACACAAAGATAAAGGCAATAAAACATAAGCCGGCCATCATATAAAACACTGCACCCAAGCCCCAGAGATCGGAAAACAGTCCTCCCAATATGGGGCCGCAGCCGATACCACTGAAAATTGCAATGTTGACCACACCCATGTAACGCCCCTCCTGTCCGGGAGGAGCGAGAAAACTGGCATAGGCCATGGCCACCGGCACAATCATTGCTGCCCCGACTCCCTGAAAGGTGCGGATAATCACCAGATGCACAACCCCTTGAGCCTGCGGAATCAGCAACCCGACCAGGCCGTAAATAAACAGCCCTGTGACTAAAAATCCTTTTCGTCCCCACCGGTCAGAAAGATTACCCACAACCGGTTGCAGCAGCCCCCGGCTTAAAGAGAAGGTTGCGGTTATCATGCCCAGGGCAAAACCGGAAGCCCCGAGTTCGGTTGCCCACACCGGTAAAACAGGAATGATGATTCCCACGCCTAGAAGAGCGATGAACACCGAAAGGGCCACGGTGATTAAGATACGATTGAACATGCAACAACCGAGTTAACAGAAACAGGTGAAAGACGGGAAAAAGTGGTGAACAGGTTATGCGGACAGGTAACGCACTGTTTCTTACTTACCATTGGTTGAAAGTCTTGCAAACAGCTCTTTCCACTTGTCAGCCTGCAAACAGCAACCTGCAGAAGATGGTGCATCTGTATCATCTTGAATTGAAGATAAAAACTTCGTATATAAAGAGTGCTTGTGCAAATGCAGCAACCTTTTTATAAAGAAAGACCGTCTGTATCCGGCTTTCCCATCCGCATGGATGCAGACGAGCCGACATCCGAACTATCAACCCACACTCGCCTTATCCAAACAGTCAGATAATCATGCCGCAACAAGTTCTTGATGCCCGTATCAGTCCCCATGGCAACCTCGATCTCCTCTCCCGACTGGAGGTGGGGAAATTACTTGACACCAGCCAGGGTGTTCTCTATCCCCTCTTCCGCAACAGTTCTCTGGCCGTACTCAACTATGGTGATTATCTGGATGACGGTCGCGAACTGCTGGAACGGTACAAAGATTTTGATATCCGGGTTATCCAGGAAGAACGCGGGCTCAAGCTGCATCTTCGCAACGCGCCGGCAAGTGCTTTTGTTGACGGCACAATAATTCGCGGCATCAACGAACACCTCTTTGCCGTGCTCCGTGACATTGTCTATGTTGATGACACCATTAACAACAATCCCCGGTTTGACCTGACCACTTCGGACGGCATTACCAATGCAGTCTTTCATATTCTCCGCAATGCCGGCATCATGCAACCCCGAACCGAGCCTCATCTGGCAGTGTGCTGGGGGGGGCATTCCATCACTCCGCACGAATACGACTACAGTAAAGAGGTTGGTTATGAGCTGGGGCTGCGTGGCTTTGATATCTGCACAGGATGCGGTCCCGGAGCCATGAAAGGTCCAATGAAGGGCGCCACCATCGGTCATGCCAAACAGCGTATTTACACCGGCCAGTACCTGGGGATAACCGAACCGGGTATCATTGCCTCCGAATCACCAAATCCGATTGTCAACGACCTGGTGATCATGCCGGACATTGAAAAACGTCTGGAAGCCTTTGTTCGTATCGGCCACGCCATTATCGTCTTCCCCGGTGGCGTCGGCACTGCCGAGGAGATCTTATACATCCTCTCCATACTCCTGGATCCGTCCAACTCACGAATTCCACTGCCTCTTATCTTTACCGGTCCGGACAGTGCTGCAGACTACTTTGAGATGATCGATCATTTCATCATCGAGACCCTTGGTCCGGCGGCTCGTCAGATGTACAGTATCATCATCAACGACCCTGAGGCTGTTGCCAGACAGGTAGTGAAGGGGATTGATCAGGTACGCCGGTTTCGACTGAAAACAGGTGACGCCTACTATTTTAACTGGCTGCTCAACATTGATCTGAGTTTGCAACTGCCCTTTGTCCCGACCCACGAAAATATGCACAGCCTCAACCTGCACCGCGACCAGCCGCCGCATCTGCTTGCCTCAAATTTACGACGTGCCTTTTCCGGCATCGTCAGCGGCAATGTGAAAGAGGCCGGCATCCGGCTCATCGAGGAAAAAGGGGCTTTTGAACTCTGTGGTGACACGACCGTCATGAACCCGCTCGACACGCTCCTCACCACCTTTGTCGAACAGCAGCGAATGAAACTCCCGACCACGACCTATCAGCCCTGCTATCGACTGACAACACACTCTGATTCCGACTGAAACCGGCCCGATAACCTGTGCCCGATGTTTGAACAGGAAAGAGAGTTTTTACCCGGGGTGCACTCCACCACCAAGATCAGGGGCAGAAAACAGCGTGTTGACTCCGGCTCCGACAATATCCGCCGTACTGAACACTGGACAACGGTGCACACATCAGCGTCGGTGATATCGGGCTCATGTCTGTGCTGCACATGCGCAAACATCCAGATGATCGCTGCCGGGTAATCCCGGAAGACACACACTTTATTTTCTATACAATGGCACATTTTCCCCGGCCTTTTTCCAGAACAGAGTCTATGGTATATGACTGTTTGCCCCCTTATGCGGCCACACTGCTGCTTAGCTGTTGCTCACCCTGTTTGACCGACAGGGGACACTGTGTTTCTCCGCTTTATCTTCTGAAATAAAAAACGTATGAATCCGACAAATTATCGAGAAATTCCTTATAATTTCACCTCTGCCGACGACCAGCTTATCATCCGTCATTTTTTCGGCGCCGCTGTCTGGGAAGACCTGGAAGAACTGCGGAGTCAGAGAGTAACCGGCCGGTCGGCCAGACTGGTCATGCGCTGTATCGGCGATCTCTTTATTCTCCATCGCAATCCTTTTCTCTATCAGGAGCTGATCGACTCGCCGCGCCGCCGCCGGTTCTTCTTCAAAACCATGAAGAAGGATCTCAATATCATTGAACACACGGCAAAAAAAGTAACTGTTGACCAGGAGCGGACCGACAAGGTGGTCAATCTGGTCCGGCTCTGCCGCGAGCGCATGCACAACCTTCACAAAGAGATCAGCAACGCCACCGCGCGTCGAAATACGCTGCGCAAACGTCTTGGCGCCATCATCGGCCAGGAAAATGTTTATTTCGACCCATTCAGCATCATCAGTCATGCCACTGATGCCACTGACTGGCGATTGCACCTGCCGGTGGCTGTGGTCCGTCCTGATACCGAAGAGCAGATGCCGCCACTCCTTGCCGCCATAGCTGACCTGGGGCTGTACATCATCCCGCGCGGCGGGGGTACCGGGTTGACCGGTGGTGCTGTACCGGTCAGCGCGGGCTGTGTCATGATCAACACGGAAAAACTGAATCGCATTCACGGTATCAGCCATCGTGCATTCACCGCTGAGGATGGCAATGTCCGGCAGATGCCGGTTCTCCGGCTTGAATCCGGTGTTATTACCCAGGATGCCATGCAGTACGCCGAACAGCACAATCTGGTCTTTGCCACTGACCCCACCAGTGCCTGGGCTTCCACCATTGGTGGTAATATCGCTGAAAATGCCGGTGGCAAGACAGCTGTTCTCTGGGGAACGGCCATCGACAACCTGTTGGGATATACCATTGCCATGCCGGAGAGCGGACTGCTGCGTGTTCAACGCATCAATCACCCCATGCGCAAGATCATGCCTGACGACGAGGTGATCTATGAAATCAGAGACGACCAGGACCGGTTGCTGCAACGCATCGAACTGCGCGGTGATGCCATCCGTAAGAAAGGGCTGTGGAAAGACATTACCAACAAGGCCCTGAGCGGCCTGCCCGGGGTACAAAAAGAAGGAACCGACGGCATTATCACTTCCGCCGAGTTTATTCTCTACCCTGCCTACAAAAAGAAACTGACGTGCTGCCTTGAATTTTTCGGTCCTGATATGGACGAGGCCAGCCGGGTTATTGTTGAAATATCAGAACAGTTTGTCAACCGTGGTGAAGAGGCGCTGATGGCGCTGGAACACTTTGATGAAGAGTATATCAAGGCCATCAACTACAAGGTAAAGGCCGCCCGGAGCGAGATGCCGAAGGCTGTTCTTCTGATCGATATGGTTGGTCACACCACCGAACAGGTTCTTCGCGGCAAACAGACCCTGCTTGACCTGCTGGCACAGTACACAAATACTGAAATTTTTGTGGCCAGTGACGCTGATGAGGCTGATCGATTCTGGCGCGACCGCAAGAAGCTGGGCGCTATAGCCGCCCGCACCAACGCCTTCAAACTGAATGAGGATATTGTTCTTCCCCTGCCCATGCTGGCGGAATTTGCCCGTTTTGTTGATGCCACCAACATCGAAGAAGATCGGTACAATCAACAGAGTGTGGTGCATGCGATCATGGCCTATCTCCAGGTGGCTGAGCCGCTTGAAGACCCGGACTGGATGGAGGCCAAGATCCCCAAGGCCGATGAGTACTGCACCACAGCGTTGACCGCCCTGGAAACCACGGAAAACACGCTGCTTCGTAACGAGAAACACCTGCAGACTCTGACGAACAACCTCCTGGAACTCTTCCGGGGTTATCCGCGCATCAGCAGCAACATCCGCCGCATTGTTAATGAAACACGTCAACGTCGGATCATTATCGCCACCCACATGCATGCCGGTGACGGCAACGTCCATGTGAACATCCCGGTCTTTTCCAATGACCGGCTCATGATGCAACGGGCGGCAGAGACCGCGGATACGGTTATGGGCAAGGCGGTGACCCTGGGTGGTGTGGTCAGTGGGGAGCATGGTATCGGCATCACCAAGATGAAGTTCCTTGACGAGTATCTCATAGACGAACTCAGTGAATACCGCCGGCGGATCGATCCACGCGGTGTAATGAACCCGGGTAAACTGGTAGATCCGGATATTATCAACAAGGTCTTCACGCCTTCTTTTAATCTGCTTGAGCTGGAAGCGCGGATCCTGCAGCACGGGTCTCTTGAGACCCTGTCCCTGAAAATATCCAAGTGTATTCGTTGCGGTAAATGCAAGGCAGACTGCTGTGTGTTTTATCCGGGCAGCTCCCTCTTCTTTCACCCCCGCAACAAAAATCTGGCCATTGGTTCGTTAATTGAAGCCCTGCTCTACGACATGCAGCGCTCCCATTTTCCCCGGCTCAATCAGTTGAAAAACCTTGAGCAGATTGCCGACCACTGTACCCTGTGCGGCAAGTGCCTCAAGCCGTGCCCAGTGGATATTGATACAGCCCAGGTCTCTATTTTAGAACGGGAAATTCTCAGTGAGCGGGGGTATAAGCACACCTCCCTGCCGACGAAACTCTCTCTTTATTACCTTAAAACCCGCAACCAGACCTATAACACTGTTTTTCGAACCACTGTGGTAAAATGGGGGGCGCGCGTACAGCAGTATGCCGCCGGTCTGCTGCAAAAGGCTCCGGAGAAAGTCCGCTCTCTGCCATGGCATACGGTGCAGATACTCAAATCATCCATGCTGCCCCCTTCCAGTCGACCATTAAGAGACCTGCTGCCCAAAACCACACTCAACGAAACCCTGCTCTTCACGCCCAGGGGACCGATCAGAAACACGGTCTTTTATTTCCCGGGCTGCGGGTCTGAGCGACTCTACGGTGATATTGCCGAGGCCGCTCTCTACGACCTGCTCAAGACCGGGACCAGGGTCGTACTGCCACCGGCTCATCTCTGCTGCGGTTTTCCGCACCGGGCCAATGCCAAACAACGCATGCACAGTGATGTCACCCTCCGAGATACCATTATCCTCAGCCAGATTCGGGATATGTTCGGTTACATCAACTTTGAGGCCCTTGTTGTAAGTTGCGGCACCTGCAGAGAAGCATTGCGGGAACTGGGCGCAGAAACAATCTTTCAGTGCAGCCTGATGGATATCGCCTTTTTTGTTCTTGAGCATGCACCCGAACACTTTACAAAGACACCGACCCGATCGTTCTTCTACCACGCACCCTGTCACGACTCTTTACAAGGCGAGGGCCCGTTGATGCTGCGGCAGATCGGCGGGCAGGTCACCAGTGTGCCGGGATGCTGTTCTGAAGCAGGAACACTTGCCCTGTCACGACCGGATATCACCGGTGCCATGCTCAAACGTAAACGCGATGAACTTGATTCTGCCATCAGCAGGGAGAACTCGGCCACTGTTATTGCCACCAACTGCCCTTCCTGTCTCTCAGGGCTTGGACGTAACCGTGACAGAGGCGTTACACCGCAGCATCTGGCTGTTCTTCTGGCAGAGAACCTGGGCGGCGACAGCTGGCGTAACGAACTGGAAGAACTTGTGAAATCTGCAGAGGTTGTTACCTTTTAAGTTCTGCACACTTACAACCAAAAAACCGTCCTGCCCGATTTGATTGGCACAATGCACACTGTATCAGTGTACGGCGGGTTAATACAAAAGCGAGTCAAGTACTGAAGGGCTGGGGGGGAGAACCGGCTGCGCAGGATCGTTGTCAACGCTGTTTTTGAACCTGAAGCCAAGTAAACGAAGGTTGTTGTCATCTAAGTACAGTTTCTCCTCATACACGGCCCGGATGGTCTGGTTCTGCGGAGAAACAAGGCGCACAGAGAGATAGAGCACCCGATTGACCAGGGTGTATGTTCCGACAACCACGGCCTGGGCACGCTGGGTGGCGGCTAACTGCCGGAGATCACGACTTAACATGAATTCGCCGCTGTGTTCTTCAACAAGCAGTTGCTGTCGCAGCTTGATCTCCTTGACGGCATAGCCTCGACTGACAAAGCCGGCAATCAGATTGTTCTGAAAACTACGTCCAAAACTCGACGTATCGTTCAGGTTATCGTTGTTCACCAGGGTAGCAACCAAAACAGGCTGTTCCGGCTGATACGGGAGAAGCGGCGGTACAGGCTGCCTGACCAGCTGTTCAGCCACCTCATCGCCCAAAGCAACCAGATCAACATCACTTCCTAAAAACGGTTCCAGCCGGGTGCCGTTGAGCTGACTGCAGCCACCAAGCACAAAAGCAAGAAGGAGAAGAACTGTTTGCACAAAAAATGTCCGATGTACCATGGGCTTATAAAGCGGTCTTTTGTGGTGGCGGTGGTGCGACAGACGACTTCGAACCGGTCAGTCGAATCTCTGTGGCAGGAAGAGCTGCCTGATAGTGCCAGTAGTCAGCGTTTTTGATGTAATAAATATCGGACGACCGCATAAGGTAGTGGTGCTTATCAAGAATCGAGGTGGTGATGATCACCTCATAATGGCCGCCGGATTGGTAGTTGCTCCGAAAAACATCGATAGCTGTGGCCGCGGCAATAAGCTCCCAGGGTGCATCCTCAAAAACAACGATACCTGCCGCCAAAGCGATCAGAGCGCCGGGTTTCGGCCAGCTCCATGCGCGATACTCAGACGGATGATACACAGTCTGCACCTTGTACTCGATGACAAGGCTCTTTTTTTCCGGTGTGCGTACCGTATGCACACCGAAGTTGACCAGCTGCGTGGTCAACAGATCGTTAAACCCCTCATCAAAGGGAAAGGAATCATGGCTGCCGCATATACCTGCCTGTCCGCAACTGTGCCGGACATACACCGTGGCATCAAGACGTTGCTGCCGGATCAGCTCGTTGTTGATCCGATCGGCAACGTGGTTGGCAAGCACATTCCACTGCTCGGTTGACTCCATACTGCCCCGCATTGCCGAACCACCACTGTACCGGTCCTTTGCGCACCCGGTGAAGGTGCACAGCAGCATGACAAAGAGCAGTCTGAAAAGTTGATTGTGCATATACCCTCAAGACACGGATAGAAAACCTGATACCTTCTCTTCGGATGGACTGTTCAAAAATATTAGCACAATACAACGTCAACCAAAAAAAGAGCACAGGCTGCGCAGACCGGGTCCCCTGTCTTTTATTCTCCTCTCTGAGACAGCAGGGCTCAGCACCGGGATCCGGCAAAAAATAGAAAATGCCATTGCAATTTATTCCAATCCTGAGGATATGGGATGCAGGAGAGTGACTGGTTGTGCGGTTTCAATGGTGCAGCCATGATGTCTACCCGTCCGGACAGGCCGTTGCACACTGTTTGCCCGACATCTACGGAGTGGGTCAATGGACTGCACAGCCAACGGTATCTGCTGCTCTGTCCTGTATCCATACCTTGGAGTTAAGGCGTAACATCTTAAAATATCATCCATACTATCAAAAACAAAATGACCGGCAATACGCATCCAACGTTCTCAGCAGAAACAATCAAAACAGTCATCGGGTGTATAACCACCTGTATAGGTCTTGTGGTGATACTCATCGGTTTGAAATACGCCATTGACATCTTTGGCTTCATCTTTGTCATCCTCAAATCACCACTCACCCTGACCGAACCTGTGCAACAACTTGCAGAAAGTTTCGGGGGAACCGCCTTTGATATCCAGTTATCAGATCGGGTCGTGCCGGTGGCACGAATGATAGCTCTCATCATTTACTGTTGCGGCGTACTGGTGTGCGCCCTTCTGACCATGGCTCTCATGCAGACCGGCGCAAAAATCGTATCACTGAGCACGACCGATCGGCATGCAATAAAACAGGCGCTGCAAAGCGTGTTCGGCAGCCGGAGTAAACTCATCAAAACAGACAGGAACAACAGCCCTGTTCAGCAAAACGAACGGCGTTGAAAAGAACCGGCCGCCGCTGCCGGCTACTCGCCGCTTCAGCTCCAGGCGCGATCGTCTTACCAGTATGTAACCGTACACCCCATACTCTTCTTCCTTCAGGAGGTTATCATGTCAAACAGCAAGCCATCATTATACAGAGAGACCCGTGAGAAATTTCCGGAGGTCATCAGTGCTGTGGAGCAGCTTGGCGTCACTCTGCGTACGGCCGGACCATTAGACGAAAAAACTTCACACCTGGTTCAGCTGGCTGCTGCTGCTGCATCGCAGTCGGAAGGATCTGTGCATTCGCATGTACGCCGAGCCTTACAGGCAGGTGCCACTGCTGAGGAGATCACGCACACCCTGCTGCTCCTGATGACGACCATCGGCTTTCCCCAGGCAATGGCCGCCTTATCATGGGCCAATGAAACTTTGCAAAAACAATAAAAATCAAGCATCAATCGCAACATCAAAGTGTTACGATTGATGCTTCATCCTCTTTCTCCACCTCTCAGCCATCCGTTTCAACAGAGATACAACTGTTATCTATTGTTTTTTTAAGAAAAATCGATCAACAGCAACTCTCCTGCTGTTCAGATGCACTGTAATGGCCTTTCGGGCGGTCCTTTTCAACAAAACCACCGCCCTCTCCCTGTTCGAGAATGGACACAGATGAGGCGAACAGTACAGACTCTCACAGGCTGTTGGAAATCGGATGCCCCTGTGTGTGCGCGGCACTTTATACCTTGGTGCGGAGCATTTCTTTTTGAACTGCCAGCGGAAAAACCGCCAATAAATCGACAACTGAAGAGGCTGGGGTCGGCCTTGCCAACAACCCCATGCAGCGATTGATGTGGAAGGCAGTGCTGCATGCGATCTGCATATCCGTACCCAAAGCCAGCAATCCACTGACAATACCGGTCAGCGTATCCCCGGTACCGCCGATGCACTCCAGCACCGGAACGTCCGGTGCATCCACCGTTTCCACAATTTTGCCGTCGTGCACATAGCGATCAACCTTACCTTTGACCAGCATGTGCGACGCGGCATTGCTGCCTACATATGCTTTGACGATCAGGTCTTCGGCCTGTTCTTCATCAGCAAGGAAAAAATGACGGGTGTAAAAGGGATGCGGTGCTGTTTCGTCTGCAAGAAACGCCAACTCGCCGATATCCGGGGTAAAAAGATCATAGCTTGCCGCATAGCCGGACATTTTGGCCGCATACATGTAACCCGCATCAGCAACCAGCAACGGACGTTCCGGAAGTTTTTCGATCTCCAGCAGCACCCGGTTGTGCCAGTCCACATCGGGCAGAAGATAGTGAAAGGTGATTCCACGCGGGCGCAGTTCCCGCAAAACCTCAACCAGCCTCTGATAAACCTGCCTTGACCCCTCCCCCTTTCCGGTATCTCCGGCGGCCAGCATATACAGCTCACTTGTGTTTGCACCAGATCCCAGATAGGTACAGGTAAGAAAAGCTGTTGCCAGCAGAGCCGGAGTACCACGGTTGACAGGGCAGGAATGCGCGCCTGAAAAAAGTTGTGTCTCTTTCATGGTAAACGGCGCCAGCGTCAGCGGGAAGTCTGCAACAGGTATGGTTCCGACAAAAAGCCAGGGAGCAGCAGGCGTTGTCATGTCATCCTCCTGCACTCTTCTGCACCCTGCGCAATTCCTGGGCCGCCAGGTGAAGCGCATACCCACACAATGTCTGACCGTCTTTCCTGTCCGAATCTGTTTCGTAAATATTTTTTCCAATCAACTGTGCTGCCAGGTAGGGCACATCCGGACAGCCGCCGCCGGAGGCGTTGACGATCCGTCCGGAAGCCTTTTCCACAGTGATCTTCATATTTGCGGCACGAACCATGAGCCAGTCCCCAAAATCCTTGTGCTGAAACAGGGAGACCGGCTCAAGAAGATCTTCTCCAACAGGTGTCATCTGCAAAGGGGTCAGCTGATACGCTTTTAAGATACTGACGGCCCGGAAAGCATGCATCAGAGAGGTGACGATAACCATATCACACCCTGTTCGCAGGGTCGCAGGCGGCGCCATAACCCGGGCAGGCAGCCCCTCGGCTTGCAGTATACTCTCCGCCTGGACAACCTCACCTGTGCCCGCAAAGGTGAGGAAGGCCTCGGCATTGGGGTTGGCAGAGGGTTCCGCCCTTCTCCTGTCCTGTGCAGGCGAAAGACGTCCTGAAAAGATGGATCCGGAAAAGGCGGAACGCAGACGCGATAACAGCGTCATGATTTCTTTGTCAGGTTCATGACCGTATAGTTCAGGGTGTCGGCCACCGAAACGACCGTCCATCCTGTTGAATCCGCCGCCCGGATAATGTTGTCCCTGGCAGCGGGACAGTCAAAGCTGATCTCCAGTTCTGCAGCATCAGCCTGTTTTATGGCGTTCGTAAAAGCAATAAGCGGTTCCGGGCAGGCCAGTCCGCGAACATCGATGATTACCTTGCTCATTATCTCCTCCTTAAGCGACCTTGCGAATATGTATCAACGACAGACACAGCAGGACTGCCAGACAAAAATAAACAGCCATATCACCGTTTGCTCCGATTCCGGTCGGGGAGCTTGCCAGCTCGAAATTATGGGCAAAGGCAGCAGCCACGATCATGCCGAGTACAAAGAGTCCGCCATCAGCATCACCCTCACCGGCCATGAAAATCTGTCGTCCTGGACAGCCGCCGGCCAAAGCAAAGGCCCATCCGGCGGTCAGCATGCCCAGAAAATTCCATAGATGATTGGTATGGGCCACAGGCTGATTTGCAAAGCCTGTGCTGACCTTACCAAGCACCAGGTTCAGGACAAAGGCCGCTGCCACAAAGGCAAGAATGCCGAGCAGCAGATGAAAATGACGAAACATGAGCAAATCCCGAAATGCCCCCATGGTGCAGAAGCGGCTGCGCTGGGCAAGAAAACCGACAACGAGCGCGCCGCCAAGAGAGTACAGAAACGGTGCGTGCATGGAGCCCGGACCCTTGACGGAATAAAAGACAACACCGCTTTTGCCCTCTCCAGCCACCTGTGGAAAGACCAGGAGGAGTGCAAGTATGCCCAGCATCAGTGCCGGCATGATATATCCGGCTCCTGTATGCTGGGGAGTGCTTCTTCCCAGAGAATAGCCGCGTCGGAAAAACACGGTGCCTATACCAACACCGGCTATGAGTCCTGCCAGTCCGACAACAGCATTCAGATCACCGCCGGCAAGACGCAGAAGAGCACGCCAGGGGCAGCCAAGGAAGACCAGGGCTCCGATCATGGCGCACATGCCGAGAATAAAGCGCACCAGCGGCGCCGAACCAGCTCTGGGTTTGAACTCGCCAAAGCACAGGGCCGCAAGGAACGATCCCAGCAAAAGCGCCGGGATTTCCGGACGAAGATACTGAACAACTTCCGCCCGGTGCAGACCAAGAGCACCGGCAATATCCCTTTCAAAGCATGCGACGCAAAGCCCCATATTGGCCGGATTGCCGAAATACTGTAATCCCACCGCAATAACCGCCATGATTGCGCCACTTACCGCAATACCGGAACCTCCGGCAAACCAGTTCTTTTTCATTTGCATGTGCATCTCCTTACCATTTCAAAACTCCTTCTGCTGAACGGATTGTACCCGGTACGACCTTACTGCGCTTCCTGGCTTGCTTGGTTTTTCCGGGCGGTTTACGCAACAAAAAAACCCCTTTGGCCAAAAGACCAAAGGGGTATAAGCTACTGTTTCAGTAGAAAAATTATAGGGCAGACAGTTGTGTCTACATCAGAAAAAGACCCCGCTGTGAAGCGTGTTCGCCAAAGGTATGCACAATCGAGTGTGCATGGTGACGCGCAGGAGACCCTCCAACCTGGAGGGGAGATAGCCCTCATGTCTTCCCGCCCGTCAGCCTGATGAAAAACACATGATAGGACATGACGTTTCCCTGCCGACAGAGTGGATCTGTCCGTAAGAACGGTACAGACCTGACGTATTTAAGAAAAGAAATATGCCATGGGGAAAGATGGCTGTCAATGGTATCAGGCACACCTTTCCAGGAAGTCTCTCTCAGCATCGAAATTTCACCAATGCCGGCGATACTTGCACCTTGCGCCGTCAGGACGTCAACCTCACGGCACTTCAGGGCAACCTGTCTTATCGTGCATGTTTTTGACGTCTCGCTCTCAGTTGCAGGAATAAGTTTGGGCAGAATACGCTGGACATTATCAGGACCATCTTTTATTTATCCGCAACAGTTTTGTGTGCTCATTCAATCAGAGGAGAAAAATGATGGACACCCTGCCCAGGAAATACGCCTTCAACTGGGACGTTATCGGCACTGATGTGCAGGAGGCCCGCCCTGCTCTCGGCCTGTACACCTCCTTTGAAGTGTACCGGCTTTTGCAGTTCACGCTCCGCGATGTTCTGGAATCCCGGTATGGGACCAAAGCCGCGGACGATATCTTTCGTGAAGCAGGTACCCTGGCGGGCAAAGCCTTCTTTGAACGGTACTGTGCTGATGCAACCGATATCCCCTCGCTTGTAAAAACGATTCAACAAGAATTCCGGACCCTTGGTATCGGCATTGTCCGCTTTGAAAAGACCGATACCAAAACCATGACCTTCCAGCTCACTGTGGATGAAGATCTTGATTGCTCGGGCCTGCCCGATACCTCCGACCATATCTGTGTTTACGATGAAGGTTTTATCAAAGGTATTCTCGACTCGTTCACCGGTAAAGATTTCACAGTGCAGGAAGTGGATTGCTGGTGCTCCGGCGCGCGCACGTGTCGCTTTAAAGCCACGCTGACATAAATGATCCCTCAGGAAAGCACCGTTTTGCAGGACAGTATCTTAGAACATATTGAAAAACTTCTTCACTCGCCTGCTCTGCCGGAATTTCCAGCCGAGGCGGACAAGGAAGACAAGCTGCACGCCATTCACAACTACCTTGTCACTTTACGTACCACTCTCAACGCGTTTGCCACCGGCGATCTTCAATTCCCCGTCGATATCCATGGAGTCATCGCCGGGCGTCTCAAGGCGTTACAGGCCAATCTTATGCATCTCACCTGGCAGATCCAGCAGGTTGCCGCAGGCGACTTTACCCAGCGGGTGGACTTTATGGGTGAATATGCCGCTGCCTTCAACAGTATGGTCACGCAGCTGGATAATGCGCTTACCTCGCTTCGGCAGAAGGAAGAAGAACTCACAAAGCTGACGGAGGCGTTACGGGTCGAGATTGCTGAAAAAGAGGAAGCTCTGGCCGTCTTACGGAAAAAAGAAGCTCAGTTCAAACACCTGGCAGAACACGATGCGCTCACGGGTGTGCTGAACAGGCGCTCTTTTTACGAGCTGGCTTGCGCTGAATTTAAACGTGCGGAAGAAAAAGGTTACCCCTGCAGTCTTGCCATCATTGATATCGACTTTTTCAAACAGATCAATGATACCTGCGGACATCTCCAGGGTGACGATGTGCTCAGACACATTACCAAAACCATTAAATCTTCGTTACGGCATGGTGGTATTATCGGCAGGTACGGTGGTGATGAGTTCGTGGTTTTACTCCCGGGCCTGGACCTTAAAACCACCAAAAAGATTGTCGACAGGCTGCGCAAGCAAGTTGCCCAAGCGCCTTTCAAAACATCGACAGGCACGATTCACATGACTGTCAGCATTGGTCTTGCGTACGTCATGCCGCAACATGGCCTGTGTCAGGACACCATTTTCTTTAAATCTGTTATCAAGACAGCGGATAATGCTCTATACGCTGCAAAAGAAGCGGGTCGAAACTGTCTTGTGACACTGTCACATTGCGCTCAACAGGACAACGTTACCGGCAAAGAATAAAAATATCCTGCTGAAGCCGTGTTTATGAAGCCGGAAGTGGAATGCACATATGGCAAAACCACACTGAGCAACTCAAGAGTCGGTTTGTCTGCTTTTCATCGACCACACGATATCTTTCCATTTCTGCCCTGTGTTTTATTTCTTCCACACCCGGATTTCACAGCTGCACGTTTATTTCTTTGGCACATATCCACAATCCGACAACCAATACCAGCTGCTTTTAAAACCCGAACAATCCAGTCTTCTGAAAGAAAAAACGTTTTCACTCCGCATTGATCATAATAATTTCAACTGGTAATTCACACGCTTCAGATACAGATATCATTCATTGCTCTAATGCAAACCTGTCAGAGAGCTTGAGATGAACTGTAGGTGGCAAAGTCTTCAGCCATGATCAAAAAAGCGGCCTGCGTGGGGGGCGACCGGGCAAAACCCTCGCCACATAACTCTTCAAAAAGTTTCAATCCACGCCCCCGCGTGGGGGGCGACCGTTTGAGGGGTTCATGAGGTGAAAGGCTATCTTATGTTTCAATCCACGCCCCTGCGTGAGGGGCGACCAGCAGGACACCACCTATCTCGCGCCCTTTGTCCTGGTTTCAATCCACGCCCCTGCGTGAGGGGCGACGGGTTGGGCTCGCGACCTGTCTGCGCGCATAGACGTTTCAATCCACGCCCCTGCGTGAGGGGCGACCCCATATTCCGGCTCAATCTCTCGCCACTCGACGTTTCAATCCACGCCCCTGCGTGAGGGGCGACGCTATGTGTGGGATCTGTGGGTGGTATCACGCCACGTTTCAATCCACGCCCCCGCGTGGGGGGCGACTAGCTTCACTCATGCCCTTTTGCAGGCTGGTCTGCAGTTTCAATCCACGCCCCCGCGTGGGGGGCGACATACGTGCAGACCCTGCAAACCCGGTAAACAATGCGTTTCAATCCACGCCCCTGCGTGAGGGGCGACTCTTCCGTTGCGTCCTCGGACAATCCGAGTTTCTGTAGTTTCAATCCACGCCCCCGCGTGGGGGGCGACGGCCTTTGCTGCGCAGGTTGCGCGGATTTCCGGAGTTTCAATCCACGCCCCCGCGTGGGGGGCGACACACGGGTACCGGCAGAATACCAGCACTATATGCGTTTCAATCCACGCCCCCGCGTGGGGGGCGACTATAGTCCCATGGCGGCCTGGAACTGGCCGAATGGTTTCAATCCACGCCCCCGCGTGGGGGGCGACCGCTTTTATAATGGGCTGCATACGTACCGGTGCTGTTTCAATCCACGCCCCCGCGTGGGGGGCGACTGCCTGGCACTGGGTACCAGTATTAAGTTGTAATTTGTTTCAATCCACGCCCCCGCGTGGGGGGCGACGAGCCGTCAGGGGGGTGCGGGGCCTGGCTTAGTAGGTTTCAATCCACGCCCCCGCGTGGGGGGCGACCCAACCGGCGACTCGTCTTCGTCGATATCATCAAGTTTCAATCCACGCCCCCGCGTGGGGGGCGACGGGGAAATTATGACTACTGGAAGAGGGATATGTGGTTTCAATCCACGCCCCCGCGTGGGGGGCGACTTCCAGGCGTAGGGACGCTGACTACAACGAACTTGTTTCAATCCACGCCCCCGCGTGGGGGGCGACCTGCGATCATACTCGTCTTCGTATTTGTTACGGTTTCAATCCACGCCCCCGCGTGGGGGGCGACCTTTGTCCATTCAGCTAAACCAGCTTGAAGAATCACGTTTCAATCCACGCCCCCGCGTGGGGGGCGACGAGTGCCCTTTTTTGTTTAACAAGGAGGATAGCATGTTTCAATCCACGCCCCCGCGTGGGGGGCGACGCCGAAATTCAGTTGGAACACTGACGGTGCCAAAGTTTCAATCCACGCCCCCGCGTGGGGGGCGACCTCCGGCGTCGTTCGCTCGCCAGGTCATTATGGAGTTTCAATCCACGCCCCCGCGTGGGGGGCGACAAACCCTGAAACCAATCGACTGCGGACAGATGGTGTTTCAATCCACGCCCCCGCGTGGGGGGCGACATTACATCAATTCAACGGTTGAGGCTCATCATGGGTTTCAATCCACGCCCCCGCGTGGGGGGCGACTTAGAACCATCAGCCCTAACAATGGCGACAGAAGGTTTCAATCCACGCCCCCGCGTGGGGGGCGACTGGGGCAACATGCAGTACGGTTTCCGGGAAATCGGTTTCAATCCACGCCCCCGCGTGGGGGGCGACTGATGAGTTATTTTAACGGCGGCCGGCCATTCGTGTTTCAATCCACGCCCCCGCGTGGGGGGCGACGCAAAAAAGTTGACGCTGCTCCTGAAATCATAAAGTTTCAATCCACGCCCCCGCGTGGGGGGCGACATCAGCTATCGCCTCATCCCAGAGGCCGTGGCTGAAGTTTCAATCCACGCCCCCGCGTGGGGGGCGACCAAGCTGACAACCCGTAACACTATTACCCATAAAATGTTTCAATCCACGCCCCCGCGTGGGGGGCGACTCGATTTCAGTTTTCCGGATTACCACCATTACCCAGTTTCAATCCACGCCCCCGCGTGGGGGGCGACCTTTAGCAAGAAACATGCCGAAACTTGACAATGCGTTTCAATCCACGCCCCCGCGTGGGGGGCGACTAGCCTCTTGATGGTCGCTATGCCTGGGTCATAAAGTTTCAATCCACGCCCCCGCGTGGGGGGCGACGGAGCGCTCCGGCTGAACAGCCGATCGGGAAGAAGTTTCAATCCACGCCCCCGCGTGGGGGGCGACAAATAACGGATATCGCTGATGGCAAGAAATAGACGTTTCAATCCACGCCCCCGCGTGGGGGGCGACCAAGAGGAGAAAAGTTAATGTGTTGCATTAAGTTGTTTCAATCCACGCCCCCGCGTGGGGGGCGACATGCGCCGTGGGGAAAGAGCCTGGCCGGTTGGACGTTTCAATCCACGCCCCCGCGTGGGGGGCGACGGATATCCGTACCGGCTTCGACTGGGCCGAATACGTTTCAATCCACGCCCCCGCGTGGGGGGCGACTAAGGCTGTCGCTCAGCTGCAAAAGGAGGTCTTGGTTTCAATCCACGCCCCCGCGTGGGGGGCGACGCGAGCGAACGACGCCGGAGTTTGATCGAGCAATGTTTCAATCCACGCCCCCGCGTGGGGGGCGACGAGGGCTGTAATTAACCATATTAATGCCTTGATTGTTTCAATCCACGCCCCCGCGTGGGGGGCGACGGGATTACCCGCCCTGGATACGGGGACGCGCAAGGGTTTCAATCCACGCCCCCGCGTGGGGGGCGACGAGGGGCGTTTTGGACCCGCGAGAGGTGCGAGAGGTTTCAATCCACGCCCCCGCGTGGGGGGCGACGAGCCGCTGCAAGTGCAGATCGAGGCGGGCAATGTGTTTCAATCCACGCCCCCGCGTGGGGGGCGACTTTTGTTGTCCGTGCGGATCGGCCGGGAAAAGACGTTTCAATCCACGCCCCCGCGTGGGGGGCGACTTCCGACACAGCTGGTGCCGGAAGACCGGTACACGTTTCAATCCACGCCCCCGCGTGGGGGGCGACCCCCGTGACGGAATAGTTTGGCGTCAGACTGAGAGTTTCAATCCACGCCCCCGCGTGGGGGGCGACAAGATGGGCGTATCGTGTGGGGCGTGATGCTCAAGTTTCAATCCACGCCCCCGCGTGGGGGGCGACTTGAAGAGGCGCGGGAAGCCGAACGCCGTGCGAAACAAGTTTCAATCCACGCCCCCGCGTGGGGGGCGACCCGGCCTGAGGCATCAACAGCGCGAGAACAACATGTTTCAATCCACGCCCCCGCGTGGGGGGCGACGTCGTTGCGGAAGCTGACCGGCGGGATGACTGTCAGTTTCAATCCACGCCCCCGCGTGGGGGGCGACCAGGGGCGTTTTGGACCCGCGAGAGGTGCGAGAGGTTTCAATCCACGCCCCCGCGTGGGGGGCGACGAGCCGCTGCAAGTGCAGATCGAGGCGGGCAATGTGTTTCAATCCACGCCCCCGCGTGGGGGGCGACCGGTTTTGATTTTCATGGCCTTCGCCATCATGATGTTTCAATCCACGCCCCCGCGTGGGGGGCGACGAGGCATGGCTGCCCATTTATCCGACAACCGAATGTTTCAATCCACGCCCCCGCGTGGGGGGCGACCTCACCGTTGTTATCTTCTCTGCCGTATCCTGGTGTTTCAATCCACGCCCCCGCGTGGGGGGCGACTAAGCATTCAGCCTCCTGCAGCTGGCGACGTAAAAGTTTCAATCCACGCCCCCGCGTGGGGGGCGACGCGACGCCGACCGCCAGAGTGGTGATGTATGAAAAGTTTCAATCCACGCCCCCGCGTGGGGGGCGACAAATACGAGGTGATCGGGTCGAATCAGGGGATTAGTTTCAATCCACGCCCCCGCGTGGGGGGCGACTGCGATCCACGCCGGGCAACAAGAGTTCGAGAAGTTTCAATCCACGCCCCCGCGTGGGGGGCGACAAATACAGTGGCCGGCCCTTGACTCTCCAGACGCGTTTCAATCCACGCCCCCGCGTGGGGGGCGACAGCAGGATATTGATCATCGCGATGAATAGTAAGCGTTTCAATCCACGCCCCCGCGTGGGGGGCGACCCGCACCTTTAATTCGGTCGAAACCGGCCATCAAGTTTCAATCCACGCCCCCGCGTGGGGGGCGACCAGTATACACCACTGGTAAACGGATGCAACAGGAAGTTTCAATCCACGCCCCCGCGTGGGGGGCGACAGGAAGACGAGCAGCACCTTGACCAGATCGGCAAGTTTCAATCCACGCCCCCGCGTGGGGGGCGACCCAATACGGCGGTATCAAATCGCGGTGGCGATAGGTTTCAATCCACGCCCCCGCGTGGGGGGCGACCTCATCATTGGGATAAGACATCCACCCGCTACTGGGTTTCAATCCACGCCCCCGCGTGGGGGGCGACAGGGGCTGGATCGTGAGCTACTCTTCCGCCTACGGGTTTCAATCCACGCCCCCGCGTGGGGGGCGACTTCATAAACAGGATGGGGGGCGACGATGGCAACTGGTTTCAATCCACGCCCCCGCGTGGGGGGCGACGGTATGGGATTTCCTTCACGGGTGGGGGACAATAAGTTTCAATCCACGCCCCCGCGTGGGGGGCGACGCGGTCTCACGGGTAACCAGGCTGGGGTTATAGGCGTTTCAATCCACGCCCCCGCGTGGGGGGCGACCTATCCAACCTAGACTCATAATCAACTACATACTGTTTCAATCCACGCCCCCGCGTGGGGGGCGACCAACGCCAACAGCAGCAACTATCAATATGACGGCATGTTTCAATCCACGCCCCCGCGTGGGGGGCGACATGTTTTCAATCTCCTTTTTTCTTTTTTTTATAAGTTTCAATCCACGCCCCCGCGTGGGGGGCGACCCCCGGCACGGGCTTTATCAACATAGTGGTTTAGTTTCAATCCACGCCCCCGCGTGGGGGGCGACTCGCAAGGTTGTCAGTGCTGTTGAATCTGAATCAACGTTTCAATCCACGCCCCCGCGTGGGGGGCGACAAGGATAAAAACGTTTGCCGGTACGGCACAGATTGTTTCAATCCACGCCCCCGCGTGGGGGGCGACTGCTGATTCGTAACATGATGTAACAAATCAACTTTTCCAGCACTTTTCGCGAAGGTTGATCTACCTGCCTTTATCTCCTCCTCTGTACAGGTGTGTTTTTTGATCAATCATCGCATTTTCATAGAGCGCGAAGCAACCGGGTTCTGCTGGGTACGGATGGTTCGCGAAACCATATTATACATATTACACAATAAGCGGGCCTTCCTGATCCAAGCCTGCCTTGGCGCCAACATGTTCTACCCGCTTACGCCAGTTGGCACCAAGAAAATAAAATCGCAGACTATCCGTCTCCTGATCCATCTCATCAATCAACGACTGCCGCAACTTTGTCCACTGTGCAGGATCCACCAGACATTCAAACACGGAAAACTGCACGCGCTGACCAAAGTTACGGCACACTTTGGCTATCCGGCGCAGTCGTTTGGCACCGCCTGGATCACTTGTCCGCACATCATAACTTACCAATATCATCATAGCAGCTTCCTACCTCCAGATTACCGGTGGATAACCATCCAACTCGTCCCGCAGGTACCGGGCAAACAAGAGGGCCTGCATGTGAAAGAACAGGCCTATTGTCATCTTTTCCTCAACAAACGGATGGGTCATCTCCTCCTGCTTCCGTTTCTGATAGGCAACCAGGACGGTTTTACGGGCCGTGTCGCTCATGCGCACGCCTCCACCATCACTACAGACAAAATCATCACAACACAGTTGCGCCAGGTTGACCAGAGAAACTACCAGCCGATCAGCCATGGGGCGAAACTCTTCCATCAGATCAAGCGCCAGCCCCGCTCGTCCCGGTCGATCGCGATGCAGATAACCTACAGCCGGATCAAGCCCCACTGTTTCCAGAGCTGAACGTATATCATGAAGAAGCAGGGTGTAAACAAAGGAAAGCAGGCAGTTGATACGGTCCAGCGGTGGGCGGCGACTGCGACGGTGCATGAAGAAATTGGCCTTATCACGGACAATAAGATGATCAAAGGCGTTGAAGTAGGTACGTGCGCCATCGCCTTCCACGCCGCGAATCTCGGCAAGAGATAACCCCTCTTGTAACCTGCGGGCAGCCGCACCCAACCGATTGATGGACTCCTGTACCACCTGGGCATCGATCTTGTCGCCATGATCGCGGAGAGCCCGAAGCAACACGGTCCGACTGTTGACAACTTTGCCTAAAACACAGGCTGTGGCCACAGCGGCCGAAAAGTCAAGATCATCAGCGCGTCGGTACTGTTCGCGCCGCAGCAGCACATTACCGGTTACCGGGCCGTGCACTCTTGCTAAAAAACGGCCCTGTTCACTGAGAAAACTCAAGCCAACATTTCGCTGGCCGCACGATCCCATTAAAAACGGACTGCACCCCACATTGCCGAAACAGACAATCGATTCCAGTGTATGCAACGGCACTCGCAAAGCGGTTTCCCCTTCAATGCGCACAGCAACGGTTTCGCCGTCTTTAGCAAGGTATGCTCCCTGAGTGGTCACAAAGAGGGTATTCAGATGTTTTTTCACAGTTCCACCATTTTGCGCAGATAACGACCGACCTGTTTTCGGGTTGCCACTGTGGGCAGGCATAACGCCAGGAGTGAGCAGCTTTCACAACGTTTGTCATAATGAGGCGGCGGTGTTTTTGCCTCTGTCAGCAGAGCATGGACAGCAGCCGCTGTCTGTGCGGTCTTCTCTCGCAGAGATGCGTCAAAGATCACACTCGTCCGCCGCTTCTTCTCCCCATAATAGAGTGCGCCTTCGGGCACCGCGCACTCCAGCATCTCTTCCAGACAGAGGGCCTGCGCGCACAACTGCACCCGATCGGTGTCGTCTTTTTTGGGACGGCCACGCTTATATTCCACTGGAAATGGTTGCCACAACCCATTGCCTTGACGATGAAATTCAACGATGTCGGCTCGGCCGGCAACGCCAAGCTGCAGCGAACGAATGGGCACATCATACTCGATACGCAGCTTACGGCGCGATTCGCGACCACTGGTATGCACCCGTTCGTGGAGAACACGCCCCTCAGCTGTAAACCGGTTTTCCAGCCACTGCTGCTCGAGGTAGATGAGAGCGCACTGCCGTGTGCAGAACAGATAGTGTTGTAGAGAGGAAATCATTATAAGATCATCTTCATCGTACAGTTTTACCTCTAAAGGAGAATGATCGTCGCAGTGTCTATCTGTACTTTCATGCATGGAATACTGTCCTTAATTCCTGATGTACGGTACAAAATACTGTTGATTGCCAACCTACCAGAGTCATTTTTTCAAACAAAACAGGCGCGGAATGCAAGTAAGGCCGGATGAAACAGGTTTTGACAGCGAAAACAGTGTTCTGCTCCGGCCATTCTTGCCTCACTCCATTTTTACAGTTTTTCCTGTAAGGTAACACCTGTCGGAACATCACTAACTTGAATTGTATAATCAGTGAATGAACGCGCAGGCCCACTGGAGTCCTCTGCCCGGGTAACCGTAATCAGGTCGAACAGCTTGTGAGCCGGAGCATTGCCGAGCTTATTGTTGTGTTTAAATACAAACAACTTACGACAGCTCATTAAACCACGGGCAGCTGAACGGTCGTGTTCAAACATGTTAATAACAGCCTGCCAGAACAGTTCGAGATCATCTTCATTAAAACCGGTTTGCTGAGCTAAAGGGGCAGAAATGAACCCGTAGCAACTGTACAGTGCATAAGGAACAGTAAACTTTCTCCCCATGGTCCGGTTATCCCCCTGTTGTTTTTCCGCCTCTGCCTCTGTGGCTACAGCCATACGGGTGATGCTGTGTTCCAACGGCACAATCTGATCAATACTTCGTGCAAAGGTAAACTGTACCGGCCCGCGTACCTGGCCAGCGTTTTTACCGGTGGACATAACTGCGCCAAAAGTGCGAACATCATAATATCTACTGCACATGAACCGGCGGGCTGCTTCGGTTTTTTCACCCTTTTCTTTACTCTTAACAGCCTCTTGCTCGTGAGCCTCATCAATGAGGTTGTTAAGAACAGCCTTTTCCTTGATAAAAATATCATGGGTGGCACTGCTACCGTGTTCCAGCTGCACATAATTTCGTATTTTTCGTTTTATACAGACATCCGTGACAAGACCGTGTCCTGTCTCCGGATCAATACGTGGAAGGTTACCGGCATCTGGATCACCGTTCGGATTACCGTCTTTAACGTCGAACAACAGAACAAAATCATAACGGTTCTCAATGGGCTTGCTCATAGATATATCCTCCATTTTTTCTATTCGTTGGTTTCATGTTTTGTGAAGAGGGCTCGTCGCTGGTGATAGTAACCGACCGCAAAACGTCCCTGATCCTGCAGAGAAAGATGTGTTGGAAAATCAACAATACCACTCATGATCTCGCCAATAATCTTTTCAAGATTTACAACACGACCCCGGTTTTCTATCTTGGCCAGATGATGGTTTTTTAATTTCATAAGATGGGGAAAAGCTGTGACAGGACTTCCGGAAGCCCCCCCATAAAAACGATCGCGAATAGTGGCGTTGATGCCGGGACTTGCCTCTTCCTGAATTTTTTCGAGAGTCGCAAATAATCGGCCGAGCCGATAGCCGATGTTTGTGTTGTTGATATCCAGGGCCATACCTACCTCCTGTTCTGATTGTCGATAATATCGTGCTGCCCGAACCAACACTGCCTTCAGAAGCGCGGCACGAGGATATGTTACTTCACGCTCCGCACGGCAACGACGAACCACTGCTGCCAAAAGGGTTTGCGGATACGGGGTACCGGTAAGAATTGCCTTCATGCACTCACCGCCAAGATTCGGTGCGATATTTTCTGATTTTCCCTGCAAGGCAGTGGAGACAAGCAGGCGGAAAAGAGACAGATGTTCAGGGTCTTTTGGTCGCCGCACTATTTGACAATCTTCAAAGTGCTGCCGAATATGGAGGGCTGTTTCACCAACAGTTCCAGCGTGCCAAAAGCGTACCGCAATACGGGAGGCATTCGGTGAAAGACCCAGAACAAAAAACGGGGTGTAATCTTCTGTGATGGAAGGTGTTCCTGCTTTGGGAGATTCGTATAAAATACGGACTGCCTTGTTGGCCTGCTCGGGGTTTTCCTTGGCCGAATCCCCAAAGATGTCGGCAAAAACATCTTCAAGATCGTTTTTTTCTTCCGCCCAAAACACCGTGGAAGCATCGCCAACCTGCATCCTCTGCTTAGACCCTTTGACCAACAAAGTATTTAATGCCGTGGTGTAGGCTGTTTCTGCGTTCCTGCCGACAGGTGCATTTAAGCCCTGTTTTTTACCGTACGAGCAAAAAGCACCGAGATTAAAAGAAACAATATTTGCACCGGATGTCTGTGCGCCCCACACTCCTTTTATAGCGGTATGCAAACGGGCAGGTGCTTCGGATTTCCCTGAAACTAAACATACCTGCCGGGTATCATCCTCTCCCAGGACAGACAGACTGCTTGCGAGTTGCGACACAACATCCGGACGTTGGCAGATTAAAGAATGATCGGTATTAAGACGGAAAGACACATTCATCCCCTTTTCTTCAACTTCTTCCCATCCTGGATGCAAAAAGAGCTGTTCAAAATCCTGTTTCTCGAGAAATCGTAACAGGGCAAGGACAGCCTCGTCCTGGGATTCTCCTGTGCAACAAGCATCGCGAATAGTCTGCTGAAAACAAAAAAACTGTTTCTCTGCGCGCTCTGCCAACTCCACAGGATCTTTTTTAGGGTCCGGTTTAGGTCGGCCGACAGCATAGGCCGGAGTATCCCAAAACAGGTTCGCAACAATGCCGCTCGTTTTTTTTGCTCCTTTGGGCACAATGAAAACCCTAGCTTGTTTCTTTTTTCCTGTACCCTCTCTGGTGTCTTCCAAACCAACAAAATTTCCCGAATGATCGAGAACAATAACAAATGGAATCTCTTTTCTTTCAAAACCTTCAGGTGCAACTTCATCTGCTCTCTCTTGGGATATACGCTGATAATACCTTGTCAATGCGTGTAAAATCATGATTTGACCTCCTGACTATCTGGATGCGGAACCAACAGCATCCCCTCTTGTAACTGCGCCCGGAAAAAAGAGGGTCGGCACCTGTCAGTACATGAGTGGACATGATCCTTGTCGGCGCGGTTGTCATGGCAGATATCGTACAGCATCCACCCGAGATCACAGCTCACTGAAACCGGTTGAGGTAATGGCTCCTCTAAGCGTATGAGCTTGAAATCAGCGGAAAACTCTCGACAGCCAAGGTAAGGGCGATGAAAACATTGACCTTTTTCTGCCCGCCGCAGAAACATTTCCTGAAATTTCGTGATAGTGTCTTCCGAACCGGCCCTATCTGTTAAAGTAAAACGAGCATGGATAGTATAGGCAACCTCACGCAGAAACATCCCGGCGCGTTGCTGGCGTTTTTCCTCAATGAACAGACCATCGGAACGTGGTGACATAAGGCTGCCCACTTCATTTCGGCGAACGGACTCCCACCGAATAGGCTGCAAAACATCAATACGCTCCACCAGCCAGCGAATTGCCGGTTTCCATAAAACGGCCTCTAACACGCCTCGTGCCGCAGAAGGAGTCATCACATCATACGAAACGCGTTCCACCTTCATCTCAGGGCGGGTGAAACAGGCGTTTTGACCCCATACTTTGAGGCGGAACGGATGGCTTAGTTTTTTTTCACTGTCCATGCTTCCTCCTTAAATTATCAACTCATCGGGTTCGCGGACCCAAAAACGATCAGCACAGAACCCAAGGTCATCATCATACAGATTATCATATCCCTGCACATACATACCAGGATGCACCTCTTCAATTGCGCCCTCATGGACCAAACGATCATGAGTATGACGCGGCAGGTTAACCACATAGCGCTGTGCACGTCGTAAAAGCTGCCGTTTCGGTCCTTGTTGTCGCAGTTTTTCAAGCAAATTTTTTCCCTCTTGATAACTGACCAGCACCGGAGAGTATGTCTTTTCATCGATAAGACGAAATTTTTCTGCAGCAGTACGGAAACTGATCCGCAGCTCAGGATCATTGCCGAGTAACTCCAGGATATTTTCCTTATCCAGCCGATCTCCTTGTGTCCAATAAAGCAGGCGGAAAAACTGTTCAAACAACCGTGGTGCAAACGGGTCTTCTCCTCCCTGCAACAGAAGCTGACGACCTATTTCTGCAGCCTGTCGGAGATAGCCGGCCGGTATTCTGCTTTCTGGCTGAAACACGTATACCAGGCCTCTTTCCAGCACCCCTTCTCGGTTACACCGGCCTGCTGCCTGGGCAACCGAATCAAGACCTGCCAGAGCCCGGTAAACAACGGGAAAGTCAAGATCCACTCCTGCCTCAACAAGTTGCGTACTGACAACTCTTGTCGGTTTTCCGGCATCCAGACTTTTTTTAATTGCAGCAATGCGGTTTGACCGATGCGCGCCGCACATCAAGGCTGAGAGATGGAACGCGCCCGGAGGCAACTTTTCCCAAAGTGTACGGGCATCGTCTCGACGATTGACGATACACAACACTGATTCATGTGTTTTTAGACAATCGGCTAGTCGATCCCAAGATAATGGAACGGCAAAACGGTCCATCACTTCAACCCTTGTGCGCTGCAGCCGTTTATGCAGGTTGAAAGAGGCGGGTACGATCTCACAAAGACCAGACAAACCGGCAAAATTAAAATCCAGACTCTTCTGCGGGCCAAAGGCCGGCTGAGTGGCAGTGGAAAGCACAAAAGTAACACCGTAATTCCGTTGCAACTCACGAATAACTTCAAGAAGTGGTTTTAAAAAATCTGTGGGCAAGAGCTGTACTTCATCTAAAACCACCACACTGTTCACAATGTTATGCAGCTTGCGACAACGACTGGGTCTGCTTGCAAACAATGATTCGAAAAACTGTACCGTTGTCGTCACAATGACGGGGGCATCCCAGTTCTCGCAGGCCAAACGGCTACGTGCACTCTCCTCCTCCACAGCGGACACTTCTAAATTGCTGTGATGTTCAAGAACCGCGTCAGCAAAAATGTCGCGAAACTGATCTGCAGTCTGCTCAATAATACTGGTATACGGAATAACATAAATGATTCGCCGCTTTGCATGGGCAATGGCGTGTTGCAAAGCAAAGGCCATTGAAGAGAGCGTTTTCCCACCGCCTGTCGGCACGGTGAGGGTGAACAGGCCGGGCGGATCAAGTGCCCGTTGTTGACATGCCTGCAACACCTCTGCCCGTATACGGTTGACGGACGTATCCGGACTGTTTGCCAGTTTTTTTGACATATACTGTGCAAAGACCGGTTCCAGTACAGCCAATTCCGGATATCCTGTGCGGAGTTGTGATCTTTCCTGATCCATAAATGACTCAGTGTCTAAAAAGTCTGCGTCAACAAGACAGGAAAAAAGCATCCTCAGCCAGAAAGAACGCGAGATAGTCGTACCGCTCTTACTTTTCTCTGATGGTATCCCCTGGTTGGAGATGCCATCAGAGATATTCCCATCACGAGCTGCATGTAGCAACTCCTGCTGATTGAGACGCCAGGAAAGAGAAGATCGCGGGGAACTCTCACTTTGCCAATCCGGTAAACCTGCATGATGACCACTTATGCAGTAGGCAAAGATACGACCAATTTTTCCAAACCGTTCGACCGAGTGGAGCGCTCCAGCGGTTGAGTGATCAACTCGACCGGGTTTTCCCTCAATATGGGCTTCGTTAGACTGACGAATATACGTCTGGAACGCAGGAGAAAATTTGCCGAGGTCATGCCACATGCCGACAAGACGGGCCCAGGAAGACGCTCCGAATGCAGAGGCAAACAAACCGGCCTGGTGTGCGACATTTTCAAGATGCCGGTCTAAAGGCTGCCACTCTGACAGGGGACAATCTTCTTTTGAATGTGCAAAAAACGTGTAATCCTTTTTTATTGTCATAGATCAGTTCCGTGTCTTACCCTTGCTTACAGATGATCACCGGATGTTTCAGTACATCACAACTTGAACTGTACCGTCTGAACTGTGTGGGCTATGTATCTGTTTTTCATCACTCCATGGATGCCTCTTTTCAATTGTACAACAACTTCTGTTTTTCCCCTCTACTGTATTGCAGCAAAGCTTTTGAATTCCTGTAGAATGACACCCCAGGAATGGCATCGTTCTTTCGGTTGAAATCAGGTGAAGTAAAAAATGATTTTGCGGGAACAGAGGTTGTCTCTTTTGTTGAAAACACAACGGAATAACAATCAAAGTTTGAGTCATTCCACAGCCGGCGACGGACAACGACTGTTTTGTTGAGTGCAGCTGGTTGACGAGCTTTACAGACCAGGTCAACAGCCAGGACCAGCAGGAAGTAAGCGATCAGGTATCCCATGGTTGTCTCCTTAAAATGTAGAAGGAAGTGGTTTTTTACCTGATCCTACGATACCATTCATGGTGGGACAGATAGCGTCCCACCATAATATTTTTTTACTCAACCGTTGCTCAGCGTAAAAATGGCCAAATACAAACCACAGCACGCCCGCCTTCTGTTCATTGATCGGAAGCTGCGGGAAAAACGCTACCCCAACCGGCAGTCACTTGCTGAGGAGTGGGAAACCAGCTATAAAACAATCCAGCGTGATCTCGACTATATGCGCTACGAACTTGATGCACCGATTGAGTATTCGGCCCGGTATCGGGGCTACTACTATACTGAAGAACAGTACCAGCTGCCGGCAATGCATCTCCGGGAGCGGGATCTGTTTGCCATCTACCTGGCGGAAAAACTGCTGACACAGTACGAAGGCACGCCGATATACAACAGTCTCTGTTCAGTTTTCCGTAAAATCGAAGACAGTCTGCCGGATAAGGCCCCCGCCTGTCTGCACAATGATCAGCAACTGTTTACCGTGCTGCCTCCCTTTACCACTGTTATTTCACCTGAAGTGCTGGCAACCGTTTTTGACTGTTTGCGCACATCGACCAGGCTGGATATTGAGTATCACAGTCCAAACAGCAAGCCCATGTGGCGCCGGATCGATCCGTATCAGGGAGTACGCTTTGAGGGTGACTGGTATGTGGTTGGTCACTGCCATGTTCGCCAGGCCATCCGCACATTCAGCCTGGCCCGCATACAGGCGGCAAAAAAAGGAACAGAACGGTTCACCCGGCCGGCTGCCTTTAACTTTGAACAACTGTTCGGCAGTCACTTCGGTATCCATCGGGGTGAGGAGGAGATCGAAGTCTGCATTCATTTTAACCGCCATGCTGCAACCTATATTCGCGAGCGACAGTGGCATCCTACCCAACGTATCAGTGAACAGGATGACGGCAGCCTTTTCCTGACCCTTTGCGTCAACCATCTGTCAGGATTAAGGCGGTGGCTTTTGTCATGGGGTGACGGAGCAAAAGTGCTTTCTCCTCCCGCACTTGCCGATGATATCCGGCAGACAGCATTACGGATGGCCGGTGTTGCTGAAGAAAAACAATCTGTTCCTCACAAATAGGTCATGCCGCATTTTTGATTGTCCTTTCCACCATTTCCCTGCTATCCTGACGCAGTTTCACAAAAGCATCCATGCGGTGCCACACCTGACAAGATTTAAAAAACACACAGGAAAGCACTATGATAACACCAGACACCCACCGTATTTTCATTGATGATCTGGCGCAACGATGGCATCTAAACATCGACCAGATCATCGAGTTGGCCGGCCAGGGCAACTTCCCGCTCTGGATTGACCTGACTGATGTCTTTGCTCAAAAGACCGACACAAAGATAACGGAGACCGGTAAAAAAAGAAGGACAGCAATCAAGCAATGGTACGACCGAATCGAGGTGAGCCCCCTGCCGGAGGTGCTGATGCAGATCTCCGGACGATCAGACCGGATATTTGTCACGGCTGAGCTGCTCTGTTTTGATAAACAGGGAAACGAGGTTGGAGTGACCAACCGTCTTGGTGAAGAGTGGGGAGAAAATAGTATGATCGGCCTGAAACCGACCACCCTGTTTGCAACGCTCGACGATATCCTTGATATTGAAAACGAAAGTAACAACAGCAAAATACCAGACACAGTGGAGGTTGAACATCAAGACAAGCCCTCCCTGTCTGCAGCAGATTCTTCTCAGCCGGACAGAGCAGTTGAGATGACGGCAACCATGCCGCTGGAGTTACAGGCAGCAAATCTATGCTGGCAGACTCTCTTTGGCAAAGAGCAAACAGATGCTGTACCGGTCAAAAAGGCAGCCATTATCGCCTGGCTTCAACAACAGTATCCTGAACTGACAAAAGCAGCCCAGGAGCGTATTGCCCTGATGGTTAATCCTGCCAGAAGGACGTGCCGATAACCACAGGACGGATAACACATGCACAACAGATTTCTCGTCCTGTTTATAACGATGCTGGCCTTTTTTATGCCGGCCTCCGGCGTTAACAGCGCTGAAGTCAACGGCTTTAAAGGCATGCGTTGGGGAAGCCGGCTTGCCGACCTGCAGGAGACAAAACCGCTGGTACTGACCAAAGACGGCGGTAAAGATGGGACATCACTTTATATTCTGCAAAATGATGACCTGCGCTATGGTAAGGCTGTACTAACCGGTATCCATTACTCGTTCACCAAAGAGCGGTTGCAGGGGGTTATGCTGCTGTTCAGCGGTTCCAAGAATTTTACAGCCGTTAAAAATGAGGCCTTTTCCAGGTTCGGCAAAACACCACAAGTCGGACAGGGCAAAGAAGAACTGTACAACTGGCCCGGCAAGACCACCAACATGCTGCTCTCATATAACCAGAGCAACCAGTCCGGCTTTCTCTTCATGAAAGTCAAGAAAATGCCGCCTGCTGTCAAAGTGGCTGCTCCGCCGAAACCGGCGGTAGCACCCGCTCAACCAGAGCGTCCTGATCAGACTGCTGTTGCCGGACAGACAGAACAAACACCCTCTTCCCCTGACGAATTTGAAACTGCCCTGGACAGAGCACCGCCGCCTTCTCAACCAAATGCAGCCACAGGCGGTTTCCCGCCTGAAATACTGGCAATGATTCAACAGGATCAGACTCTTACCCAGCTGTGCTGGGAAACCAGTGGTCCGGAAGCAGATGCCGCCTGTGTAAAGATGCGGGAGAATATCGACCAGTTAAATGCCTATGGACTGTGCATGAGGCCGGATGCGTCGGGTCAGTCAGGAACAGAGGTCATCTGGTACTCCTGCGCTGATAGTTCCACATCCAGAGTGCAGCAGCCAACCGCATCTGCTACGTCATCGCAGCCGGACAACGAACCGGCCCGGGAAACAGCAACAACAGCTGTGCCGACAGATACCGCCCAAGCACCTGTCGACGGATCAAAAGCTCGGCGCTGTCGATTGATCGGCGAACTCTTTGCCACTGCAGCAAGGATGCGGGATACCGGAGTCAAGCCACCGGCAGCAGAAGAGGAGTTGGCATGGCGGGTGAGCAGTGAAATTCCGGAAATCACGATTGAGCGTGTCCGGGAGACCGTTGAACTTGTCTACTTTGATCAGAAATACAACCACCTCTCCGGCGAACCGCTTATTGAACAGGTGTACGATCAGTGTATAAGTGGTAATGGCCCGTATCTGCAACCACTCCCCTGACCAGGCAGCATCAGGTATGCAACAGGTGCAGGCTGGTGATCAGGCTGCAGGGCCGGCCAGCCTGAGAATCCACAGATCACCCACAAGCCAGGTGTCGCGCTCCTGCCGCAGACGATCGCTCTCCTGGGCAAGCACCTGCCAGCCGGTCTGTTGAGCCACATCATGCATATAGGTGTGCGTGTAAGCAAATCGACCGGTTTGCAGCAGTTGGTAGCCACCGCTCTGCAGATGCTCGGTGGTACAGCAAAACAGCGCGTCCGGTCGGGCAACAGTGCGGGCGGCCGTAAAGATCGGCGCCAGATCACCCACATAAATAAAGACATCTGTGGCAAGGAACAGGTCGTAGGTTTCAGATGTGGAGCTGAGGTGATGCAGAATGCTGTCCAGGTGCAACTGGTCATAGCATCCCTTGGCAGCCGCCTGGTCAAGCATCCTGGCGGAAAGATCAACACCGTCAAGAGTTGTTGTCAGATTCTGAAACACAAGGCCGCCCAAACCGGTTCCACAGCCGAGATCAAGCCCATGGCTAAACCTGTATTGGTAAGCAGCGCTCTGATGCAGGCAGTCATACAACTGACGCGGATTATCATAGCCCAGATCGTCGACCAGGTTGTGCTCAAAGTCCGGAGCATAGGCGTCAAAAAACTCACGGACATACTCGTCCGGTGCACTGGCAGGTGTAATACCCTGCAGGGATGCCAGCAGATAGGCAATGGCCTTGTCTTCCGGCTGCTGATCCAACACCCGGCTGTAGTACTCAACAGCCGGTCCAACCTGCCCGAAACGGTGATAAAGATAGGCCAGATTACGGGTGGCTGACAGGTGGGTGGGGCAGAACATTAAAGTACGCTCGTAGCAGGAGACAGCCTGGTCATCATCGTGCAGATCCCGATAGCAGCAACCAAGATTGTAATGACTGTCCGCATCGTTGGGATCAAGCAGAAGCAACTGCTGGTAGGTGGCAATGGCAGCATGGGGATCACCGACCTTTTTCTGACAGACAGCCAGGTTAAAAAGAGTATCCGCATCCGGCGGGGCCAGGGTATCGGCAAGGGAAAATTCGTTCAATGCCTGCTGATAGTTGCCCTCATCGTAATAGACCAGGCCGATGTTATAGTGCACCAGGGCAGATTTCGGCGCATGTTGCAGGAGCAGCTGGTAATGCTGTCTGGCCTCGGCCAGATGACCATCGGCATGCGCTGCACAGGCGGTAACAAACGTTTGATGCAGAGTGTCGGCATCAAGGGGTTGACCATGATCGGACATGAACGATTTCCTTTGATAAAGGTATGCTCCCGGACAACGGAGCAAAAGAGCTACTGAACAACACAGGGCTTCACCATACCTCTTTTTATGACAAACAGTGCAAAAGAAATGGTATTGAGTACATCATCTTCTTTGCAAAACCCTGTATCTCCCCGTGTGCAGCACGACCAGAGCCATGCCTTTACCTGCCTCGCTGTTATCGACCATCCTGCCTGATCTTCAGGCCGCCCTTTCCCTGGGACACGCCCTGCTGACCGCACCACCCGGCACAGGTAAAACCACAGTGGTACCACTGGCTCTGCTTCAAGCACCCTGGCTTGCCCATAAAACTATCCTTCTTCTGGAACCCCGACGACTGGCTGCCAGAGCAGCAGCTGCACGGATGGCATCGCTTTTAGGCGAGTCAATCGGACAGACCGTAGGATATCATATTCGTTTTGACCGGCGGATCGGCCCGGACACCCGAATCGAGGTGCTTACTGAAGGCATTTTAACCCGCCGATTACAGACAGATACTGATCTGGAAAAGGTGGGGCTGATCATCTTTGATGAGTTCCATGAACGTTCCATTCACGCTGATCTGGCTCTGGCCCTCTGCCTTGATCTCTGCCACCTTAAACATGATCTGCGCCTGCTGGTGATGTCCGCCACCCTTGATACCCAGGCAACAGCAGACTTACTTGGCAATGCGCCGGTGCTGTCGTGTGCAGGCAGGCAGCATGAGGTGCGTATCAGATATATGGATCGGCCTGCACAGGGGCGGATTGCGTCGATCACTGCCCATGGCATCCGCCGTGCAGTTCAGGAAGAACAGGGAGATATCCTCACCTTCCTGCCCGGTGTTGGTGAAATTAAAGAGGTGGGACGTCTTCTTGCCAATGACGCTCTTTTCAGCCGCGAGACAACTGTGTGTCAGCTGTACGGTGATCTCGGCAAAGAGGCACAGGATCGCGCACTTTTCCCGGACCCGGGTGGTCGTCGTCGTATTATTCTCGCCACTTCAATTGCTGAAACCAGTCTGACCATCGAAGGGGTTGGTTGTGTTGTTGACAGTGGTTGGTCGCGGTTGCCCGCCTTTGATCCATGCACCGGCCTGAGCAGACTGACCACAATGCGGGTTTCCAAGGCCTCGGCAGATCAACGCGCCGGACGCGCCGGACGTCTTGGTCCGGGAAGCTGTCTTCGCCTGTGGACAAGGGCCGAACATCACAACCTGCCTCCCTTTCATCCACCGGAGATTCTCAATGTTGACCTAGCATCCCTGACACTGGAACTGGCGCTCTGGGGAGTAACCGATCCGGCAGCATTGCAGTGGCTTGATCCCCCTCGCCCCGGACCATTTCGACAGGCACAGGAGTTATTACAATCGTTAAACGCCATTGATACCTCTGGGAAGATCACTCCAACCGGCCGGCAACTCGCTGCCCTGCCCCTGCATCCCCGGTTGGGCCACCTGCTGCTGACTGCTGAAAAACATGGAATGGCCTCACTGGCCTGTGATATTGCAGCACTTCTGTCAGAACGTGATCTTTTTTATCAATCCACCTCTGCCAGTGTACATGATCGGTTTACTCTGCTGTCAGCCTGGCGACAGACAGGTAAAACAGCGATCAGCACGCAGGAGGGTGACCGCTGGATCGTTCAACGGGTTAATCAGGCTGCCCGTCAGTGGTCGCACCTGTGCAAGGGGACAACCAAAGCCACTGACCCGGCAACCATCGGCTCTCTGCTTGCAGCCGCTTATCCGGACCGCATTGCCTGCAGACGACCGGGGCAGCAGGAGCGTTATCTTCTGACCTCGGGCCGCGGTGTGCGCCTTGCCCCTGGCGATCCGCTGGCAAACAGCGAGTATTTGGTTGTGGCCCGCCTTGACGGCGGCCTGCGTGAAGGACGCATCCACCTGGCAGAAACTGTGGATATTGAAACGTTGCGACATCACCACGCCCGTCTTTTCAGTAAGGAAGAGGTGGTGGAATGGGACGATATTGCCGGTAAGGTGCTGGCTGTGCAACGTGAACGGCTGGGCGCCATTGTACTGAGTGAACAGCCGTTAGCCGACGCTGATCCGGAGGCTGTGCGCGCTGCTCTGCTTGATGGTATTGGCCAGCGTGGCCTGGACTGTTTACCCTGGAACCGGGAGTCACGCCAACTGCAGGCCCGGATTCTCTGTTTGCGCAGCCGGCAGGCAGACACCGATTGGCCTGATGTGAGTGATGCGGCACTGCATGCCGATCCTGGTTGGATTGCACCTTACCTTGATGGCATGAACAGTCTTGAGCAACTGCGCAACCTTACCCTCCAAACCATTCTGACTGCACAGCTCAGCTGGGAACAGCAACAGCAACTTCGGAAACTGGCCCCCGAAACCTACACCGTGCCCAGTGGTTCACGCATCCGCCTGAACTACCAGTCAGACAGCCGGCCGCCGGTGTTGGCGGTGCGCCTTCAGGAACTGTTCGGCCTTGCCGAAACACCGGCAATCTGTAACAACAGCGTCCCTCTGCTTCTTCATCTGCTCAGCCCTGCGCACCGTCCTATTCAGGTAACCAGCGATCTGGCCGGGTTCTGGAAGCGAGGCTATCCTGAGGTAAAAAAAGAACTCAAGGGCCGCTATCCCAAACACTTCTGGCCGGACGATCCTCTCCAGGCCAAACCAACAAGAGGTGTGCGCAAAAGCAGCGTTCCGCGCTGATAGACAGTCGACCTTTTGACAACCTGCCGACGTTCAAAAACTCTCTTCAGTCACCCCACGATAATTATCAGTGTTGAATACATATCCAACAAAGAAGCTGCTTGACAAAGGTATCGGGATATTTTAGATAGTGCCCATTCTTCCGGCCCCATCGTCTAGTGGCCTAGGACACCGGCCTCTCACGCCGGCAGCAGGGGTTCGAGTCCCCTTGGGGTCACCAATCTATTAAAATTATTAGGTTTTTTCTAATAGTTTATCGCAAAAAACTCCCTTGGAACGTGTGTTCTGAGGGGGTTTTCTTCGTTTTAGCCCTACAGAAACAGACCAGGCGAACCAAAAAGCCCTCAGTGTTGGCGCACTGATCTTTCCCGTTCTTAAAGGGCCTTCCGTTAAGCGAGTATATTTCTTAACCGAGGTGTCGATGACAACGAAACACCGGCTTGGTTTGCCATATCACGAACCTGCTCAGACTCTTCCGACATCAGGCAGGCTTTGAGGATCTTCTTGTTCGGGCCGGGCATGGTTAACGCATTGCCGACCGGGCCGCATCAGCCAAAAAGCCGGAGCGTGTCTTTCCATGGGCTTGAGCGTACGAATCAATCTTTGCCAACAAGCGGCGGGGCAAAGTGATATTGATTTTTTCCGCCTTCCCTTCAAAACGTGACACATTCACATCAACAACCGCCCATACACCATTGGCGAAATCAGGATTGCTCTGGTGATCGGCAATTGGTCGTGGTACCGGAATTTCCCCACCTTCTTCAACCACCCCTTCCAGGTGAAGATCAATGGCTTCCAGCACTGAATCCAGGGCCTCATCAAAAGTGTCTCCACCGGAAAAACACCCGGGCAAATCAGGTACAGTCACCCCGAAATGTATTCCGTCATCAGTATGTAACACTACAGGAAACCTCATAATAATCTCCTACTTCCAACCCGCCTGTTTGCGTATATTGTTCAGCGTACCAGCGGGGATGTCACTGTTGGGATGTTTTACAGTCACTAACCCCGGCTTAACGGGGTGTTTGAATTGGTGATGCGATCTTTTGACACGGACCAAAATCCAGCCATCCGCTTCCAGTTGCTTGATAAGCTGCCTGCTATTCATGGTGGTTATTGCACCCACCAAAGAAAAAAGATCAACACCATAACCACCATTATTTTCTTTTTTGGTACCTCGACGCAGTCGATCCCGCATTGAGCAGCTTCATGTAAAACGACATCTTTGTACTTCGGATTGAATGGTATAAACGACAATGGTATATCTCGTTAAATTCATCAGAATCATATCTGTAAAATGAGATGTATAACTTTCTGCCTAATATATGTTAGGCATGCAGGAGATAGCAGTGAGCGATAATTTATGTGATGAGTGCAATAAATTGATCGATGCAAGTCGCCATACGCCGCCTCACGAGCACCTTGTGCAAACAGAGTTTGTGAAGGTTTCTTCTGCGATCGGCCCAGCAGACGAGTGACGTTACGAATGTTCCAAATGTGGACACAAATGGCTTCGTGAAATTGGCTCTCAGAGTTACGGTTGGATCAAGTTAAAGTAAAGCGCATGCCTAACACTTAGAAGGCCCCTGGTTGTCAACAGATAAAAGTATCCGGGAGCGATGAACTCATCACTCTGCGGCCGGTTGAGTCCGACCAATTGCCCGATGAGATATGCCCTGACTTGGATTCCATTCATGGGCTCGCCCGTCCCCTCAATCATACGATCAGGAATTTCTGTAGACTGAATCCCTGTCGGTTCTTGAGCATGAAATAGACAACTCGATCCTAATGTTGTGGTGCAGCAGTATCTCTCCCTCCTGATTCAGGATGCAGAGATACATTTTGTTGGTGTGCAGGTCGATTCCGCAGTAGTGCTTGTGCTGTTTGGTGTACAATCGCCTGAAAAGGCCTTCGTGCAAAGGGTTTGCTGATACCCCTATTATAGCGGAATGGTCCGCTGGGTGCGCAGGGGCCTTCTCTAGCATCAGGACACTCGTCATTCCACGTGCAGTTACGGAGTCCATGTTTGGCGCATTAAGGATGCTGGATTCTGCGACTACGGCCGCTGCGCGTCCTTCGCGCAGAATGACTGTTGTAGGTGACGGAGGTGATGTATGAGCCGAATTGATGTCATTCCGCGCGACAGTCGCGGAATGACGATGGTGCCACAGTATGCCCCTGGTGTCTCGTGCGGTTAGTCCAGCCATACAATAATTTCAAAGGTTTCAGGCGTAGCCTTCCTTTTTCTGACCTCGCAATTCTGGCATATAACTTCAGAAGTTCCTTGGAAGTCAGTGACCACCGGCAAAGCCGGTGGTCACTGACTCAGGTATTATCCGGCACAGCACTCTGCGGGTAGTCGCCGATGGTTGACATAATCGAGTTCAATACCAAACGGCTTCGATTGCGACAATGGAAGGGCACGGACTACAAGCCTTTTGCTGCTCTCAACGCCGACCAGAGGGTCATGGAGTTCTTCCCTTCAACCCTGACACGCATTGAAAGCGACTTGACAGCAGATCGTTGTGCAGAGTTTATTCATGAGAAAGGTTGGGGACCCTGGGCAGTAGAGGTTCAATCCAATGGCCGGTTCATTGGCTTTGCTGGTCTTCACACACCATCTTTGGAGCTTCCGTTCTCGCCTTGTGTAGAGATACTCTGGCGTTTGGCGTTCGAGCATTGGGGGAAAGGGTTTGCCACTGAGGCGGCAAAAGCGGTTGTTGAGGTTGGTTTTCAATCACTGGAACTTGCGGAAATCGTCTCTTTCACTGCGGTCGGCAACCTTCGCTCACGCGCTGTCATGGAGCGATTGGGCATGCAAGCGTCCGGTACGTTCGAACATCCTGCAATCCCAGAGGGGCACCCTCTCCGACTGCATTGTTTGTATCGTATCCGGCGCCACTGAGGTGTTGCTTAACCCTAACCATTCATCCCAGTCAATGCTGCTTTGCAGCAGGCTTAACTCAGGCGTTAAGTGCCATGAAACAACGTACTATCTGGCCATTAATACTGCTGGCCATCAGCATGCTTGCTCCGGCCGCACCTGCACAGGAACGCACGCCGGGTTCGAATATTGCGAAGGCGACCTGGAGTGATTACCGCGACATGTACCCGCAGAGCCCGCTCTGCGCCGAAGAAGAGATCACGCTCTGGACGTGCGAATCTCCTCAGCAGATGTTTTCACTTTGTTCATCGCGTGTGATGACTCGTACATCCGGCTATATGCAGTACCGGGCATCACGCAACGGTAAACGTACGTTGACTTACCCGGCAGAAAAAAAACCACCATTCGGCTTGTTTAAGTATACCCCATCTGCAAACGGCGATGCATGGCTCGAGTTTACGAACAATGAGTATCAGTACAGCCTTCTTGACCCTCTTCGGGGAGAATCGTCCATACTTGTTGCAGGCCCCGGTCTATCCGGGGACACCATGAAAATAAAATGTGGTGGTAACCAAACGCTGCAACTCAACTACACCATGCGGCTCATGTACGATTCCGGTGTCTGGCAGATTTCCGGGCATGACGACTGACCATTCATTCCAGCCGACGCTGCTCTGCAGTGCGGTTTAGTGCAGACATCAGGCAGATGGTTCATACTGTATGAAAAATGAAAAAGAGAAGATGAGAAGTGGTCTCGGAAATTTGGACAAGCCCTTAAGTGGAAAATCTGCTACCACTAACGCCCAACGATGGGCACAACATGGAGCAGAAAATGGCAAAAGGAACGAGGCGGAAACATTCAGCAGCATTT
>Ga0265295_1001212_pt1 | contig 46590 bp, 57 predicted proteins | sample Munlansysbiofilm_FD_192503 | JGI IMG/M metagenome (GOLD analysis project Ga0265295, IMG submission 192503) | Leachate microbial communities from a municipal landfill in Southern Ontario, Canada - Methane capture system biofilm | ecosystem: Engineered > Solid waste > Landfill > Unclassified ...
GAAGCATCAGAAGCATAAGCGATATAAACAAAGGCACTGTCAGTGCCACCTCCCTCTGCATCCACTTCCTCAACTGCTGTAACCAATCCCTTTTTGTTTACGGTTACTTTAGGGATTTTAGTAGTTGAGCCAAACGTGCCAACATCAGAATTTACGGTTCTAAGCGTTGTCCGTATTGGATGTCCTAATTCTCCTGAGCCAGAAACATCTCCGGCCAGATAAATAGTTGTTGGGGTTGGTGGTGGGGAAATGCCTTTTTCCAATCTTATGTAGTCCAGATAAAAACCGGGCTGGTAAGCAACTCCGCCAGCTATTGGATAAAACCACACGAAGCGGATTTCATTATAGGAAGCGTCTGAAAAACTAATAGAACTCATTTCAATAGAAATGTGTTGCCATTTGTCTGGGCCTGAGAGAAATGGTACGTTTCGTGGTGAAGATACCAGCACACCGTCCAGATAAAATTCAACTAATAAGGCACTTAGCGTAGTAACATTGGATTTGAATTTTAATGCCAAATGCAATAAATCAAAATCGACGATTGAAACATTCCCAGCACTTTCAAATTTAACGTAGTCTGCTGTTTGAATATTTCCTACATCAGCACACTTTAACCCAAAGTAAGGGTCTGTTGTACTGTCAAAGTCCACAACAACGCCAACTCCGGTTCCCGTCCACTCCGTGTTTTCGTTATAGATTACATTGCGGAATATTGAACCTCCAAAACCGGTAGCTCCGGCAGGAATAAGTATTTCGGCAATTTCAACCTGTGTAATAGGGTTAATGTAAGGTTTGAGTGCATTGGCAGCCGGAGTTCCTGTTATTACACTAAATTCGTTATCTTCTGTGGCAACTATAACATCAATGCGTGGATTGTCAGGGTTGGAAGCCTGCAACGTAATAATTAAATCATCGGCTTTATAAAGCTCTCCTCTTATAAAATAGATAGCACCGGAAACAGCAAAAAGCATTCCATCCAACCAGGAAACTTTACCACCATACATAAGACCTTGCGGTTTTTGAATTGTGGTAATACGTTCAGCATTTGATTCAGGGAATTTTTTGTAAATTGTTTCAACCGGATAGAAACCATCATCTTCACTATATACATCCAGTGCGATTTGACTTTTGTCAATCAGTTCTATCTCTCCGGTTGTAAGGTCAGTCGCTACTATCTTCCCCCGTTTGCCTTCTGGTACCGGTGGGTGGTCGTCGATGCTGTCGATTTGGTGAGCACGAAGGTGCGCTTCACCGGTTCCGGGATGCCCTCCGGCTACTTCTATCACTTCTTTTACTCCTGCAGCACTTTCGCGTAAAACATATAATGCACCTGAGCGGATGTTTTTGGCAATGGTTTCGTGGTCCAACTGGTTAACGGTTGGTTTTCTTCCTTCTATTTTAGATAAAACAAATTTCCAGAATCTCATTGCTCAGCTTCTATAATTTGAGTTAATGCGTGTTCGTATTCGAATTCAACAAAATAGACCTGTTCATCATCACGCCTGCGCAATACCTTGGCATCATGCAGCACAATGGGAATACACACGCTGTTTTCTACTACATAGCGCTCCTGGCTCAGGAAGAACTCTGCCATCCATTCAGCTTCCGGCTTTTGCATAAATCCACTGCGGCAGGTATGCACATCTTTGCCGGTAAGGCTTATCTGCTGTTTGGCTGCGCTGCCTGCAGTGGCAATGCGCGCACGGTCAACTACTATATAATTGTATTCGCTCACCGTGTCGCCGGCACCGGTTGCCAGAAAGGTATCATACACGCCCAGCGAATTGCGGAAGATGAATTGTCGTTTATACAATTCCGGATCACGCGTAAAGTCAAAATAACGGGTTTCGCTGTAAGCAACATCACCGGTTTTCACTGCTGTAACTGCATACGACTTCAACTCCTTGCCCGGTTGGTTGGTATCTATCCATCCGCTGATGCCCAGCACCGAATAACCCACCGAAAATTCAACCATCTGGTATTGGGTAAGTGCATCCGTTTCCTGTGTGGTGATGTAGCTGGTTGAGCTGCCATCCCAAAACTCCAGATCAATCTTTAGGTTTAGTTTCTCATCGCCACCCGGGGCTGCATAAATCAGCAGATAAAGCTTTTCCATCTGATCAGGACGCATGGTTTTGCGCGTCGGGCTAAAGGTGAGAAAAGGGTGAACGCTGCCAACCCATTGCCAGAAGCTGGTATATACGGCATAAAAGGCGGCTTTCTTCCAGTCAGGAATTTCGCCACGCATCACATAATAACCATCAAACCATGAAAGCGTGTAAATTGGGCCCAGGCCTGACATGGTGTATTCTTTCAACCCAAGTTTATACGGCCGGATAATGCCGTCGCGCACTTGCCAGGCAACATTACCCTGTTCAGGGAAAGCAAACTGTTTCATCCCGTTAAGGCCAGAGTTGAAATACTCGCCAATTTCGGTGTCGCACTTGCTCAAGGCATCAAACAATAAACGTTCAACTCCTATCTGCTCCTCAGTATCGTCCCATCTGGGTTCCACCACGAGTTCAAGCCCATCGGTGGAAGGGCTGTTTGTTGTTTCGAACTTAAATACCATATTGTTCCCGCAAAGGGCAACACGTGGCGGTTTTTGGGTTACAGTAATCATTGGGCAATTATAGGGTTACAATGAATATTTCAAAAGGACAATTTCACCAGGCACTGAGCTCTTCAATGGCTTGTTTTTTTTCCTGAAACTCCTCCAGATCCATCAGCGATAGCTTTGCTTTAATCCCACGTTCAATGTTTTCGTTCAGGCGCGTAATCACGCTTATCAGGGCTGGATCGGTAGTTATCACTGTATTGTTGCCTGCAGGCGAAGCAGCAGCGAGTGAAGCTTGCGGGGCAGCCACCTGTCCGCCTTTGGCAAAGCCATTGCGGGTGCGAATACCTTCAAGCACCCGCTCAAAGGCAATCACCTGAGGCAGGCCACGCATCCATTCGGGAATAACATACTCATTGGCATGAACCACACCGGCCACAGTGCCCTGGCCATCGTTAATGCCAAGCCCTGGCCCGGTAGCCCCACCACCATAAAACTTTGGCATAGGCTGTGAGATTATCACAGCTGTTTCGGCCAATCCGGCTATTCCTGCGGCAATAGATCTCGGTATTGCAGATATAGGATCTCCACCGCTCAACTGATTCACCACAGCCAGGGCAGTTTTTATAACACTTTGAATAACATCGGCAGCTTTCTGTTTCTTGAAAGCATCTTCCTTGAGCTTGCGTTCCTTTTTGGCATAGCGGGCCCGGATGGCATCCTTTTGCTCCTCGGTAAGGTTCTTGTTTTTAAGCTCCGATTCCATTGCCCGGTTAAGGTTGCTCAGCTCATACTCAAGCCTGGCATCCGAATTGTTTCGCCAGATGTCGAAGGCGGCATTGCTGGCACTTGTTACAGAATCAAGGTAAAAGTCTTTGTCAAACTTTGTCTTTTGTTTTACTGTTTGCATATCCAGGTCAACCGGTTCTGTGTTGGCATCCAGGTAGGCCATGGTATCGTCAATCAATCCATCAGGATCATTCTTCGCATTGGCAAGAGCTTCGTCTGTAAAGGCATTGCGCACCTTGTCAATCACCTTTTCAAGGTCACCATTGGCGGCTATAATCTCATCCACATACTTTTTGGCAGCTTCCAGCCGGGCAAGCGTCTCACCGGTAATCACGGCCTCGCCAAGGTTGCCTTTAGCAACCATTTCGGTAAGTTGCTTTTTATAGTAATCAATGGCCTGGCTCAACAACACATAACTACCGGCCAGTTCACCGTTACCGGAGGCATTGTCTTTGGTAGATTTGTTCAGTTTCTTGTTTACCTCTTCAAGCTTATTGCTGATGCGCACATAATCTTCCGAATCAATCACCACGTTTTTCAGGGCCACACCCAATAGCCTGGCTTTTTCTTCAAGTTGCGATTTGGTGGTAGCGTTTATAGCATCAGCATTAGATTCTGCTTTGGTGATGTCAATCAATTGTTGATGTTGATCCTTGAATTGTGAAATAGATTCACCAAGCTTCTGAATATTCTCATCCATACTTGCTGCTGCTTCTGCGCCGCTATTTGCAGCATCTTCCAACGTATTGGCTATAAGTAGAGCCGGACTTGCTCCATACAAAGCCATGTTTTTAACATCCTGCCACAATGATGTTTTTGTGTTTTCCTGAAGAGTAAGTGTTCGTCTCGTCTTTGCCAGAAGCAATTCAGCTTCTGCCTGTTTAATGGTGCTCAGGGTGAGTTGTTCTAATTTGGAAATCTGATCCCCATTAAGTTTATTCAGACCCTGAATTTGTGTTTGTTGCGCAGCATATCTGTCCTCAATTATTTTATTTGCTGAAGCTGTTTCACGTATTCTCAACAGTTTCAGGCTATCCAGGCGTGCAGATTCTGCGTTATACTTATCGTAAAGTTTAATAGCTGCAATCAGGCCCGTTACTGCCAGAATAGCAAGCCCAATTGGTCCGCCCAGGGCTGCCATGGCTGTTTTTAGCGTAGTAGTCGCTATTGCTGCTGCTTTTTGGGCTACAGTAGTCTTACCAATCAATGCCAAACGGTATTGTTCCTGAATAATCAGCAGTTTCAGTTGAATCGCCTCTTTTACCCGGAGGCCAATTCCTGTTTTTAGCATCAGGTGCTCAGCCATGGAAGAGGCAAACAATTTGATTTTAATAGATTGCATTGCCAGGAGTGAACCAACAAGGGCAATAATTACCACGTCATACTTTTTGAAAAAAGCCGGTGCACCAACAATTGCCTTAATCAAATAGCTCAATGAATTGGTACTGAAAACCAAAGCAGGAGCCAGTTGCTCTCCCAATATCAGTGCACTTTCCTTAAAGTTTTTTTGAGCCTTTTCCAGCCTGGCCTGTAAATTCTCATTTTTGATGTTGTACTCATTAGTCACCGAAGTGCCTTCCACCATAGCCTGGTTGGCGATCCTTTGAGCTTCTGTAACTTTATCAATGCTTCCGGCCATGCTGCTAAGCACACCCACAGCACGGGCACCATCCATACCCATGTCCTGAAATATAGGGATCAGTTCCTGAAAACCGCCTTTTTCATTCAGTGATTTTAGTATTTTGATGATGGCAGCATTGGCATCCGTGTTCAGCAGATCAGTAAATCCTTTTACCTCAAGCCCGGCAATTTTAGCAAATTTGGCCGGGTCACCCATTATCTTCATAATAAACTTCTGCAAGGCCGTGGCACTCATTTCCACCGCCTGCATATCCTGATCAAGGGCAGAGCCGAAGCCCAGAATGGCACTCATGCTAATGCCTGCCTGTTTGGCAATACCCCCAAGGCGGCCGGTAAAGGCAACCAGGTAAGGCTCACTGGCCGTGGAGCTGGCACCCAGTTGGTTCACAGCGCTTCCAACAGACAGCATCTGTTCTTTAAGTCCAAGGCCCTGCAGCTCTATACTTGCATCCTTGTACACGCCAACCATTTTCCCAATCTGCTTAATGGCATCGTCGCCAAGGTCTTCACCCAGCGCCACGTTTATCTGGTTGCCGGCTTCAACAAAGTCAAGGATATCTTTTGTAGCAGTCAAGCCAAGTTTACCGGCATCACGGGCAAGGTAATTTATACTTTCGCGGGCGGTCCGGGTATCCATTTGCTTGAATACCTCATTCATTTTTATCACTTCCTCACGGGTTTTACCCGTCGTTTTCATCACATCGCTATACACATCATCCATAGCCGCCACCTCGTTGGCCAGCTTGCGGAAACCCAGCACCACGCCGGTAATGCTAGCCACAAAAGCAGTGGCAAGTCCGAAATACCGGTTAAAGCCATCGCTCATTCCTCCAAAAAATGATTTGTTTTGTTTATTGGCCAGGCCTGTCTCCAGCTTCACCTGTGTAATCTGCGCTTTAACGGCTGCCAGTTGGCTTGCTTTTTCCTGAAGGATGCGCTTTTCTTCCAGTGTTGCCCTGGATGAATTCCGTATCTCGTTGGTGAGCTGCCGTTGTGCCCGCTCCAGGTCCTTAAGCGAAGTGCCATTCAGGCTACTCATAACGCGCTGCAGGTCCCAGGTTGCCTTTTTGGCCTGGTCTGTTTTCTTGTTTATCGCATCAAGCTCCCGTTTTTTTGTTTCATAGCCCGATTTATCGCCGCTAAGCTTAATTTCCTTTAGCTCCTTACGCAGTTCGGTAGCTCGTTTTTTAAGGGTTTTCAACTCCTCGCCTGCAGCTTTGCCATCAAGGTCAACAATTGCCCTTGCGGTTTCAGTGGTATTTGCCATCTCGAAATTACTTTTAGGCGAAGTAAATGCAAGAGGCAGGGGAATAAAAGGACAAAAAAAAGGCGTTTAAAATATGCTTAAACGCCGTTTCTTAAATTTCTCATGATAGTCTTAAACTTTAATTTCACCCCATTTCAATGCGTTGTCATCCATATTCTCAATAATCGTTAAAACAGCTTTTCTTGCAAATTTTTCAGCAAGAAGATGCTTGAGTTTAGTTACCTCGGTATAAAACACAGGACTATACCATTTCTTTGCCCGCCTGCGGTTGCCATCTTCGCGGCCAACCAAACGTCTGGACACACCACCTTCGGCCACCTGGCCCAGGCTTACACCACGGCCAACACCCATATCAACGAACTTGCCATAATAATTGAATGAAAATTCAATGCGGCTCACATCAGCACCCGAAGACATCATTTGAAGCGTCAGACTGTCTTCGAGCTGAAGACTGTAACCAATTTTGAGCGCATCCAGCTTCATGTGGAAACGCTCCATGGTTATGTCGCCCCAGGCGTTGGCAAATTCCTGTATGTTCGATCGATCACTCATCCCAATCGTCAGCTACAAATTTGGTATTCTGCACTTCTTTAAGGGTAAAAGCAAGCTCAAGGCCGAAAAGGTTGTCAAGCAAAGGACCAACCGTGTTGTAATACATCGTTGATCTGTCAAGGTTGCGCAGCCCTGTGGTGTCGTTCATGCGTTGCGCCTCCAACCAGTCGCGCGTCATGCGGCTTATAATGCTGTTCACAATATTGCTGCATTCATCAACGGCGGCCCTTCGCGAATCGCTGCTTTCACCATTGGCCGGCTTCAGCACCAACACCTGGTGATATTGCCGGTCTATCAGGTTGTTGCTTTGATTGTCCTCAAAGCGACCATCACGTTTATCGAAAACCACAATGGCAGGATACTGCGCAATGCTTAAACTTGCAATCAGCTCCTGAAGCTGCATTACATTGCTTGCGCGAAAGAAATGCTTATTCGCATCAGAATGTCGCACCGCTTTTAGCTTGCGGGCAATATCTTCAAAATAGATAACAGCATCAAAATAAATCATTTCTTTTTCATTTTTAGTTCCAGTTCTTTTTGTTGCCTGGCAAGTTCGTCAATGGTTACCAGCGTATCCATTAGCGGAGCTTTGCGTATGGCTTCATGTTTCGTGACGTCGTTTTCGGCAAGGCCGTTGATCATCCGCAAAAACTGCATTACAATATCCTTTTCAGAGCTTTTCTCCCCTTTACTTTCGTTGGAATGTCTGAACTTCATGCGCAGCGCGTTGCGGCTGCCCGAATAGAAAAACAATATGGCATTGCACACATCATGCGGCACCTGGCGCACGGCTATTGCCCTCGATGCAACTGCCCCATCGTCAAACTCAATGCGGTTGTCAGTGCTTGCCTGGTTTTCGGCATATGGCCGCCATAAAGTGGCCACCAGAGCATTAAGGTACTCTTCGCGCTGACTTTCGTGGTATTTGTAAAATGATATCTCCGCCCTTATGTATTCAGCTGTTGAAAGGTTGGTAAGATAATCGGCCGGACCTGTCCAAACGCCATCCGGAGTTTTAATATCACCAATCAAATTCCGGGTAAGGCGACTGCTCAGCACGAAGCGTTCTGTATTTTCGGCATTTTCTTCCTTCACAAACATCCAGTCTAATGCTTCAATCACCTCGCTGAGGGCAGCAAGTGAAACCAAATGAACATGGCGATTTACTGAACACAGGTAAAAGTGAGGCTCCCCATCAATCATTACTTCCTTATGCTGTTCCACGCGCAAGTTCGTTACCTTCAAAAACAACTTCAACTTATAGTCAGCAGGTGTTCGGTTGGTCATGGCAAGCTCACCAATACGCAGCAGCTGCTCCCGGGTCAATTCATTCCACGATGATGGGAGATGAAACTTGTCTTTATTCAAAGTTAATGTCCTCATCGTTTTCTGAGTTTAATTTTCCAGTAAACAGATGTTGTTAAACTCTTGTCCCAGGGTTCCACAGTAATCTGATATGCATGATCACGTTTTGTAAGCAACATGGCCGATGCACCAATCAAAATATTACCATCCAGGCTTGCACCGATGGCGGGACCAACAAATACCTTATTCACAGGTTTTGCGTAAATAGTCGTAGTGTTGGTAATAATCTGCGTAGGCTTACGGTTCTGGTAGGTGAGCGTACTCCGCCCCAGGCTGTTTTTTGAAACCGTATCCTGCAGGGCAATAAAAGCAAGGGTATCGTCTTTCAATACCCGGCGGTAAACATTGCGTTTAAAATACTCATCAACCACCGCGCTGGTATCCACATTTACCGGCACTTCTACCGGCACCAGCTTTTCAACCGGGTAAGGAACCGCCACCTGAGTGGTGTAATAGGTAGTATCGTAATGCCAAACTTCTGTTCTGGTATTCACCGGTACCGGCAGCTCCGGACAGTGGCTGCATTCCCTTTGCAGAAATAGCAGCCCAATAAGGAGCACTATGGCAATGTTTTGGATGCTGAGCACTTTTTTCATAGGCGTAGTTTAATCAGTCATTGTTCGTTTAATCCACCCATAAAAAAAAGTCTTATTCTTAGCGTTTCGCTCTGTGATGGAAATATAATATTTTATTTTCTCAATCTTTCTGGCATTATCGTAGACGTCCCACGGCACAGATGAATTGAGGATGTAAACGCTATCTTTCAGACATTGGAGTTCCAACTTCAATTCGTTCAGTTCTCTGATATTGTCCGCAAATACAAAAACAGTATCATAAATCGTGTCGTAGTGAACCGATTTTCCAGGCTGTCCAACATCAATGCAAGGTGTAAGATTACACCCGCCCAGCATGAATATTAAAACAATCAGCAGGTATTTCATTTTACAGAATTTAGTTTCGTTAATAATGCTTCACTCATTTTCCCTGTCTCTTTCATTTTGAATTGTCTCTCTGATAATTTGATAGAAGTACCAGGGCCCATATTTACACCCGTGTCATACATGTCGTTGGCAACACGTTGAGCGTTGATTCTGTCACCCCATAAGGGAACCCAATAGTTTGCTTTATAAAGATTTTGCTTAAGCTTTTCAAGTTCAGGAGATGATATTTTTTGCATATGCTTTTTGTTCGGGATAGCATCCAGAATTCTCCAAATTTCACTTTTTGGATTTGCTCTCCGGCTTATACCACTCCAGGTTTCTCCACCTGCATCATTCGGAGTTACGGTATAAATGTTCTTTCCTTCTGCTTTCTCTGTTTTGTTAAATGCTATTTCAAAGTTTGCCATTACAGTAGTTTTTATAAACTGTTTTAAACTTTTTCGCTTTCTTCGTAGCTCCTGTTGAATTTTTTAAGTTCAGAAAGCAGGTTTTTGTTCTGATCAGTAATTAGCTGACCCTGCTGTTTTGATAACTTCAACTGTTTTTCAAGAGATGCCATCTGATTTTTCAGTGCACCATTCTCTGAAAGAACTTCCTTGAGCTGCGCTTTGAGCTCACTGTTTTCACTTCGCACTATATCCATTTCGTGCCGCATTGCTGCATTCTCACCATGAACTTCATTCATGCGTTGTTTCATAACCAAGTTTGCAGTTTTCATTTCTTCAATGTCGGCCGTAAACCGGTTCCTGAGATCTTCGCTCAGGTCGCGCCAGATTTTTGCTACTCTTTCCACGTTGTTAATTTCATCAGCGTCAATTTCTGCATTTTTCTTGTCAACATTTGCTCTCAGCTCCGAAATTTCTGCATCACTTTTTTTGCGGGTGAACACGTAAGTGATTATCGAAGTTACCGCAGCGGGAATAGTCATCATCAGTACTTCATTCATAGTCGTAGGCGTAGTTTGGTGAAGTTTTATATTTAGCTTCCTGCCACAAAAAATCCATTCTCGTCCGAATTTTCAAACCGTTGATACGTTTTTTCTTTCACGTATATCGTATCCCGATATTCCGGATAGGCGTCAGGATTGCGGTCCAGCATCTTCCTCACCTCGCTCAGGTAGTGCTCACCCTTAATCCTGTATTTCTCATCCAAGGCATAGGCAGCCGTAAGGTTTGCTGTTGCACGTTTAATAAAAAACAACAGCGCCAGATTGGCCGCGGTCAATGTACCGGCTTTAATCTCCGCCTTTATCTTTGTTGCCAGGCTTTCACCTATCACCGGGTTTACCTCAAGTATCTCAACATCGTCCATGGCATTGCGCAGCTCATTGAACTTAAGCCGGCTTTTGCCAATGCTCACATACTTATCAAAATCCTCAGCCGAATTAATGTAATTCCGCTGTGTCATGGTGTAGGCTTCACTCTCTACCCACAGCGGGTAATCAGCCTGATTACTTTCTAAAAAGCGCAACAGCATTTCCACCGCTGCCCAGCCTTCGCGTTCCAGGCTTTCAATAAAGCGGTTAACCCTATCCTTGCTGGCCGGTGAAAGAGTTTGGTTGTTTACTACCCCAAAACCGGAATCAGTAAGCTTCAGGTCAAGGTTAGGTGCACCGGTATGGAAAGAGAACTTAGCTACCACGCGCTGAGCATAAGGCAGCAGCGCATCAAGGTCAGCTTCAGCTTCAGGGTCATCGGCATTGTAATAATCAGCCAGGGCATCAGTCAGGTCCTCGCCAAGTGCATCACGCAGGTATTGCTCTATGGCACTTTCCTGGTAGGCGTAAAGTGTAGAAACAACAAATGTGCTGTCAACTTTCAGAAACTGCTGTAACTCCTCGGTGGTTTTTATCAGTATTTTCATGATATCACTTTTTGCGATCCTGTCCCTTTGTCCAGGGTAGTTAGCTCAATATTGGGCACAGCGAAATGAATGTCTTCCGGCCAGCCGTTAATGGCTTTAATTAGATAAAGCGGCATCAGCAGGCGGTCACGTATCGGCTTCATTTGCGCCTGCTTTATAATCCAAAGCTCACGGGCTTCAGTTCCGTTAATAGTTTTGGCTTTGCCGGGTGCACTGCCTATCAGGCTGGGATGTACACCAAGGCCATAGCTCATAATATTGCTGGCCTCCTCCGAATCGTCAATGTACTCACCGCCTTTAAAAAGGTTCTCAATCACATTGATCTTCATTCTGCGCTTTTCTTTTCCTTCTGGAGTATAGCTCACAAACGAAATCACCGACTTACCTGAATTTTTCTGATTGCTCAGGAATTTATTCAGGTTGCCATACTCCAGCTTTACCCGGGCTTTTTTATCCTCATCAGCAGTAATGCCTTCCTCCGCAAATATTTTTGGGAAGTAATCTTCCGACAGCTCCACGTGGTATTTAATTACCATCTGGTTGTCGAGCAGCGCATTTTTAAACTCAGGTATTTTACAGGAATAATCATACCAGCCCGATTCAAAAATAGAAAACCAGTAAGGTTTCTGGTAATAGCTGCGTCCTGGGGTGGGGAATGCCAGGGGAACAATATATCGGTACTCCTCCAAATCGTTGGTTTTGCCTTTGCTATCAGGCAGCAGGCCCATGCGGACACGTAAATCGCGGAGCGGGTAACGGCTATCGAGTACCGGGGTAACATCCATCTCCTTTTCGCGGTCAATGGCTCCACCCCATTTTGCAGAATAGAAATGGTTTTCAATCGCGGTAGTCTCCGGGTTCATCATTTCCCAACGACTGAAAGCTGCTTCCTTGCTGGTAAGTGTTACCACCTTACGCTTTGCCTCCTTGTTAAAAATGATTTCCGGGAAAACATTATACAGTGCCATCATATCAGAGCACTGCTCCAGGAAGTAACCATTAATGTCATTCTCTTCAAAGAAGGTATTGATCTCAGGATTGTCAAAAGCGGGAACAAAAATCTGTTTGTTGCCATCCATAGCCTTGCGGCCGTAAGTAATCCCATCCCCGTAAAGGGCCAGAATGTTGAACAACATACCCGAAGCGACCACTGGATTCTTGTAAATTTTATCAATCGTTTGTGTGGGCAGATCATTGTTTTCGCCCCAGAACACTTCGCCGCGGTACTCCTTGTTTTTGGCTTTAAATGCCTGTGGTTTGCGTTCCGGATCCCGCAAAAAGTTCCGGGAACTTTTTTCAGCAAAAACCACTGCCTTTGTTCCCGGCAAATACGCGGAGTTGCCGCCTAAAAATATAACTTCTTTTTTCATCAATAAAAGACTTCAAGTCCGTTAAATTCAATGATTGAGATCACCCACACCTTCCGCACCTGCATCGAAGGCAAAAACATAATATTCACGGTGCCCTGGTTATGGCTGCTGGTACACACCGCACTGCTCACCGTCACCACTTCACCGGTGCTCAGCTTCACGAACTTCATGCTAAAAGGCAACCGTCTGCGGTCCTTGTCAAACCGTTCCATTAGTAGCCCAAGCCTTGAAATGTGAATCATGCAGCGAATATCACTTCAAACCCTAAATATTGAAAGGACAAAAAAAATACCCCCGGGAACCGGAGGTATTTTATCTTGTGTTTTGCTTCTGAATGAAGCTTAACTAATCGAATGCTGTTGGAGTCACTATAAAGTTATTCAGCATAAAGTTGGTTTTCATGTTCAGATGGGTTCTGTGTGTCACCCAGTCACGAGCATTGTTGTCATTGTAACTGTTAGGAGTTGGGTGAATGTTAGCTAAAGTTCCGGGAGGCTTAATCACAGCTTCAGGCAGCACATAGGTGCAAACATCAGACAGATTAACAGCCAACTCAGGAACAATCGCGGTAAGAGGCAACCGATAATCTAACATAAGCATGGTCGTTGCGTGCATTATGGTATTCGAAATGCTCACAACCGTACCAACGTCCAGATCATCACAGGAGAACTCAGGCGGGCTCAACTGTTTTTCTGTCTCTACACCCTTACTCATGCCGGTAAAGCCAATCAGGCAAAACACCAGCATGCAAATCAATTGTTTCATGGGTTAGGTTTTGGTTAGTAAAATTGATCACTTGATCATTGAGAAAGCAAATATGCACAACAACAAAATAAATGCACAGGACAAAAAAAGCCCCGGGAAGTAACTCCCGGGGCTCGCGGTATGGCAGGGTTCAAATCCCTGCCTGTCTAAGATGTGCCGTAGCGGGGTTTTACTGGCTTCAGATGAGAATTGTTACCCTCAAATTTTAACTGACCAAATACCCAAAATCAGTTATCCAAATTCACGCTCTGCAGGCACGCTGAAATTTCTGAATACAAATATACGGAATTAAATCCTAATTACATCCTCATCCAGAACAATTCTAAATAAGCCTATTTATGCCTGGCTCCCTTCCACCACTTCTCAGCATCCAGCAAGGCATACTTCACTTGCTTGTCTGTGGCCGCATATTCTTTTTCTACTTCCAGGCTAAAGCTCTTGTCCGCATGGTCAATGATCCTCATCAGCAGCTCACCGCTTCTGGTGCTTAAGATATAAAGCTGCCCGTTTGGTAACAAGGGATTCTCGCAGAGTAAAAATCTAGGTGTTTTTCCCATTTTCATAGCTGAAGTACTTTAAAAGCTCAAATTTACTCAATCTTCAAATCAAATTAACCATAAAGTGCGAATCAAAACCTTTTTTCATTCCTTCACTTCCTTCGCACTTTATACCAAACCGGGGGAGCGGCAGCCATTTTCGCCCCAGCGAAAATGGCTGCCGCGGGGGGGCTCACCCTCCCGCTTGCAACCGTTTGTAAACGATTAAGAAGCTTTGTTTATGGCTTCATAGAGCTGCATCGCTTTTGCTTCTATCTCCCGTTCAGGTCTGGATTTCAGGGTAATTTTTCCATCTTCCACAAAAAGGTAAACGGGTGTGTTTGGCAAAAATCCCGCTTCCTCTAACCAAACGCCTTCCAGTCTAATTATAGGGTATTTGGTATGTTGGCGGTATTTCCGTTGTCTGTAACCTTCCTGTATGGTTAACTGCCTCATTTTTACGTCTGTCATGCTGCCCTCCTTTCAACCTGAGCATCAGAAAATAAATAGCAAAGCGGGTAAAAATCTTCTTTGCCTTCCTCCTCTTCCGGTGCGGGGTCTGTGGCTTTTAATTTGCGGGGGCTTCCCCATACAGCAAAAGCCTTGCTTCCTCGTTTCACCTTGTATCCTTTTTGGTTCCACTCATACAGGGTGTTAAATTCTTGGTTCTCGTCATTTCGGTAAAACAATTCTATTACAGCCTCATTCACTGTGTCAAACTGTTCAGCCTTTACCAGCGGTTTAACTTGTCTGCTCAAAATTTTGAGGGCTTCCCGCTTTGCTTTATGATCGGTTTTTGTTTCCATATTTCAAAAAGTTAGGCCGGCAGATTTTAAGGCCTGCCGGCCGGTCCATAAATTAAGCGGTTAACTTTGCTTCTACATCTGCAATCCTGCCTTTGATATTTGAAACACAAATTTCAACCATCTGGGCAATTGCCTGCGGGTCGTTGCTGGTGAAACTTTTCTCACCATTTGAGAACATTTTCAAAGTAGCATGTTCGCCCACCTCTGCGGCAAACTGCTGCAACTTTTCTAACTGCTTCAAAAGGTTGTCGTGTTGTTCAGCCAGATAGAAATTTTCCAGCGCTTTGGCTTTAATTTCTATCAGTGTCGGGGGCTTGGGTGCTACCGGTGCCGGTTCGGTTTCCGGTTTCAGGATTTGCATTACAGGTGCCGGGGTGGTTGTGGCTTCCTGGGTTTCGGTTTGGGCTGTGCCCTGGGCTGCGCTGTTGGCTGCCTTTTTTTGTGATTTGATCATAATCTATTCCCGCGTTTTTATACAGCTCGGACTGCTGTTCTGGTTAATTAATACGCTAATATACAATATATTAGGCGTTATTCCTAATAAATTACTACTTATTTTTAAATTATTTTATACCGTATTGTATTGATTTACAAATACTTATATTTATATTGTTTGGCGGTTTGTCCACATTTTAAACGTCTAATTATCAGCTACTTAATTGCCTGCCATCTTTACCGGACTATTTCAGTCCGGTAAACGGTCAACCCTTGCCAGCGACGCCCTGCGCCCAGCTTGCGGCTGCAAGAACTTTTCGGCTGTTATATGCTGCGGATTGTTCCAAAACGGGACAGGCTGGCTGGGGGCTCCTATGGTGCATCGTGCACGTGAAAGTTGCGGAGCACAGATGAATGATAAGTGCACGATACCGATTGGTGAATGAATGGATGCAATGTTTGTGCAAAGCCCTAGCTTCTCAAGCTTCTAAAAGAAAAACACTATGCCATGAAGCGTAGCGGAGTGGCATTGTGTTTCAATGAATCAGCACAAAGTTTGCAGTAATGAAATGAAGTGTAAGGATTGCGATAGGGATTGAAGCGGCATCCTTTTGCTTTTCGCAAAAGATATAGCGTAAAGCCCGGCCCTGCGCACTTCAGCAGGGATCGCCCAAAAACAATTAACCCCAATGAGTAGACGTAGTCCCGGAACCTACACCCTGATAATGAAACTGCATTCCAATGTACATAGTATCCCAGGCATCGGTGATGTGGGTTTTATATTCGTCGGGCTGCTCAACTGTATCCGCTTTTTTCTCAGGATCCTTATCTTTCTCAAATCCATTGCGGCCAACCTTAATGCCAGTTTGCTCCATTGCCACAGTGAGGTATTCATTGTTATCCTTATTGAATGTAGGGAACAAGTACTCGGGATCTCCCTTCATTGCGCGGTCGAACCACTGATGCTTGCTGTTGTGCCTTACCGGCTTGCCTATATACACGGGGGTAACATTCCATTTGCGCTTGATCAACACATTGATTACCGTATCGGCAAAGCTTTCCGAATCGGTTGGCGTATCGTAAACAGCGGTTGAATCATAAAAATAAACCACATCCCTATTGGTATGTAGGGCATAATAATCGCACCAGGCTTCTGCTACATCCTTGAGTTTCTTTGGAGTTTTCACGTACAATGACTTGAGCGTGCGGGCTTCTCTGCCTAACTTTTGACCGGTAACCATGCTGTTGATGGCTGCGTTGTAATCGTTGGCGATGCAAAGCGGTTGCGATGGATCGATATCACCATCCTTGAGGGAATTATCAATAGCCAGTTTCTTGAAATCATAATCCATGCTCTCGAGGTGGCTATTGTTGTAGCTGTCGTAGTAATGCATGTTTTCATCCAGGGCCGAATAAAAACCGTTGGCAATCTTCCGGATCTTCTTATTTAAAATGGCTGTCTGGAAGATGAGTGGCGGAAGGTCCCGTTCCATATCCCGTACAAATTGCAGCCCAAGCACATCAATATTATCAAATACATTGTATTCGGCATAATAGGTGGCCTGTCTGCGCAACTCAGCCAGCTCTTTGGCAAGTTTTTTGAATCTTAACGGCATGGTGTTGGCTTTCTTCAGATAGGAAACTTCCTTCTGCATCAGCTTAATCACCTGGATAAGCTCCTTATCCATCTCCTTTTCCTTTTCTAGTAGCCAGGAACCTGACGACCCGGTTGGCATATCAGAAGTATAGAGCTGCCCATGATGCCACGGACAATTGCCAAAGTAGTTGGTATTACCCCGGTTGGCCGGCAATACTTCATTTTTTACTTTGTCGAATGGTAAGAATTTGCCTTCAAAGCCGCCAATATAGTCAAGGCTCATGGAGTTGGCCGACATGGCCCGGTCGAAGCTGATCAGGTGTTGAATGCTGCCATTGAACCAGGCAATCACATAATCGTAATTAAACGGATCAATGTAAGGCCTGGCATAGTTCATCTTGGGATTTGGGCGGCGACCTACAACATAATGCACGTCTTTTTTGTAGCCGAGCCTGTCGAGCGCATGAAAGATGGCCGGAAGGGTATTGCGTAGCAATTTACCATACGTTGGACTGAGCAACGCGCCTGCGCTCCGGGGCATGGCAAAAACATTGCGGATAAGCCAGGGAGCATCAATACCTTCAGACTTACCAACACCACGGCTTGCAATGATGTAGTTATCCTTTGCAGCCACCGACATTACATCAAGTTGGGCCCTGTTGAAGTAAGTGAGTTTAGTCTTCGAGGACATCGGCATCCTCCACGGTTACATTTTCGCCAAAATATTTACGCTTTAGCTTGTCAACTTTCTTCTGGAATTCCTTACTCCGGGTAATTTTCAAGACTGAAACATCACTGGTTGGCTCCAGGTTGGGTGGTATCATCTGATCCCATGGTGGGGTTTCAAGTTCATCCTTGTCAAGTTGGGTATATTTTCCAAGCTTATCGGCAGCCATCACCATTGCCTTGATATCACCACGCTTTTTAGCCAGGGAATAGGCTTCTTTGCACATTTCAATTACGGCATAACGTTGCCACTCTTTTGCTGCATTGCGCACATTACCGAGCATGGTTTTTATGCGCTGCAGGTCTTCATAAGCCTGGGTACGTCCAACGCTCATGGTTTGCTTCATATAGCGCACCATTTCTTTGTCGCTCCATGCCGGATTTTCGAGCCAGATAACAAATACAGCCTGATAGCGCTGTCTGATCTCAAGGTCCTTCGGCGTGAGCTTAGCCACAAAGTCCTCATCAAAAAGGCTGCGCTGTATTTTGTCGAATTTAGTATCTGCTGCTGGTTGCATCAAAGTTCATTTTCGGCATTCTCCTGCCGGTTAATATTTTCACGAACAAGTATTTCGGCCTGAGGACTTCCCAGCTTCGCCAATTTTACAAGGTTTTTCGAGATTTCGTAGTTACTTATGGTTTTTCCGAGATGGTAAGCTTTGTGAGCTTCAGTGCCCGGATCTGAAAGTTCTTCACGTAATTCAATACCATCTACCTGTAACAAAATGGCAATATCCTGCCATGTCATAAACACGGAGGAGTATTCCCGGATAAGTTCTATTTGTTCGGTGGAAAGGTTCATATTTAACTCAATTCAATGGCATGCTCAAACAGTTCCGTAATTGCCAGGTGAAAGCTGGAAGCCAGAAACTGATCTGTAATGATGCAACCGGCTTCATTCCTTCGGTTGGTGGTAAGGTTGGCAGATGTATTCACGATTACCGTAATGTTATCGTTTTTGATGGAGATGAGTTTGGCATGGTTGGGACTGATATAAACCTTTGAAGCAACATTGCCAGCAAACATCAGCAAACCCAGTTTATTTTTTTTGGTACTTACATCAAAAAGACATTTGAGCGAAAGGATCTTGCCGCCATCGAGTAAATGAACAAAGGAGCGGATCGCCGTTTCGCTGAGGCTGTAACTGCTTACCATAACATCAGCAGGGCCGGTAAATTCAAGTAAGTGAGCAAGCAGCTCATGAATGCTCCATTGCCCGAAGTTGACATAGTGGTAAACTTTGTCAACCTCGAGCATTCCGAAATCATCCCGGATGGAACCTTCACTTTTTATGAGCCTGTTATTGCTCATTCTCCAAACCTTTTAATTCCACTTCCCAGGCTGCAATCTTTTCTTTGCGCGATTCAGCTTTTTTGCCGGTTACTTTTTCCAGCTCACGGGTTGCGCGCGAAATATTAATTTTCAGGGTATCAATCCGACGGGCACGGGCAAGTGCCTGTTCAGCAATCTTTTTTTCATTTACCTTTTCAGGCTCTACAACCGGAAGCTTGCGGTCTGCCTGCCATTTATCGAGAGAAGCCCAGAGCTCTTTTTGTTTGGCTTCGCTTTCTTTCAGCGATTCAAGCAACGACTTACGCTCATCATCGGTGGTGGCTGCTTTTAGCATGGTGTGTAGCCTGGCAATTTCGCGCGACAATCCTTTGATGGTCTGAAAATCGGACTGCAGGTTTTCAGGAAGCTCACGCACATCAATGAGTGGGTGATCGGCAAAGCGGGCACTCAGTTCTTTGTCTGTTTTAGAACCTGTGGCTGGTTTTGTGGGTACATCTATAATTCTTATGTTGGATACCTCCTGAATTTTAGCGGGTTGCTGCGCCATTTTTCGGGATTCATTTTGCAGCTTGCTAACAAGAAAACGAAAGTGATATGAATCAGGACTTGGATTTTGAACACTTGCAAAGAACATCGCGTCCTTTGGCTTTAACGATTTTAAAAGTTCAACCCCATCTGCGTAACTGCGCTTAGGATTGAGTAGCCAACTGTGTACATTCATGGTTGTAAAATTTAATTTCCACGAAAGTAAATTTTGCAGCTACAATGTAAAAGGACAATTAAACAATTTCCAGTTTATGGAATTGGTAATCCGTGTCTGATATTCGTCGGACTTAGAGCAGAAGGCCGAAATGCTAAACCGGTCATCATGCAGTCGACTTATTTTAATCCACCTGGCACGATGGCGGAGAAGCAGCAAAGGCACCTCCATTTTTTGAAGCAATACGCCCATCCAGATATCACTCATATTTGTTGACTTGAAGTCTGAAAGCTTAACTTGAATGGTGTCGGTGTGGAATGCCATAACTCCGGTACCTGGAATATGGGCCAGCATACTTTCAGGTTCTGCATCCAGACAACGAAAAGACTTCTCAGGATCGCGATAGTAACTTTTGCAGTTTGGTTTTGTAATCCTGCCATGTGCACTTATCACCGCTTTTCTGTTCATGCTTTCAATGGCATGAATCATGGTTCTGGCATAATCTAAAGAATAGATTAACTTATCATCTACCGTGAAAACATACCCCTGCCATTGATCACAGGTGTAAAACTTACCCACATCACCCAGATTGCCGGAATGTTTCTGAGAACGAAACACATTTATCTTTTTATGATTAAGAAAGGATGGCACCTCACTCATTTCATTCAGGTAAATATTCAGCTCATCACACTGAGGCAGGATGCTGTTTACCGATTCACGGAGAGCATTTTCGCGGCCTGGCATGGTGGCCATGTTGAAAGTTATTTTTTCCATAACGAAAAGCCCCGCCGTAAAGCGGGGCCGTTAGTTTTGAGTTAATTTCTCTTTTTTGTCTTCTTTTTTGGAACTTCAGGTTCGTCGGTTTGCATTTCTATGTCTCTAACCCCGATGGGCGCCATATCGGGATAAAGAAGGGCATAACCTTCAAGTGATGGAGTCAGAAAAGGGCAACCTGATTTGTACACTTCAATTGCGTTTTCATCAGATAGGTTTTCGAGGTCAACTGTTCCCAGTTTCATCAGGTTAACCCTTCCCGGACTTTTAATGCCATAAAGATTAAATAGCTTGCTCATGCCTAGCTAATTGGAGGAAGATCCCCTTCACTGAGCGGGATGGCGCCTTCGTAGAAAGCAAACGGCACAAAGCTGTCGCTCCAGAATTCGATTTTAACACCGCGCCTGTCTGCAGCAGCTCCACCGGTGCTTACGCTTGGTTTAAAGTAAACCGGGCGATCCTTAGAACCAACCACATAACGCTTTCCGGTATTCGGGTCAATTCCGATGATACAACCGCGGGCATTGTTAATGGCAGAGGCAAATCCAATTGCATCTTCAAGCGTTCCAGGATAAAACATTTCACCCTTCTGCCTGAAGCTCTGCCCATCTACTTCGCCCTGATTCTCCGGTTCCATTTTGGCAGTTTCGGGGGTGGAATACACAGCTAGGAACTTTTTACTGGCTTTCATTGCAAATGAGCCGGTCAAGGTAACTTTATCAGCGTATCCTGAAGGGTTACCGGGTAATTGTGGCCAGGTGTCAATGTCGTAACTCAGTCCAATATACATTACCACAGTGAGCCCGCCCATGTTGTTGTGTTCATTCTCGAAAGAAAGGTCACCATAGGCGAAGGCCATCGCCAGCCCAGGTGCAGCAAGATCAGAGCCAACCAAGGGAGACCCGGTAAGTACCTGGACCAGACCGAAAGCCAAAAAGAGGAAGCTCATAAGCATGAGCATCGATTTTATAATTTTTGTTGATTTCATTGTTGTCTTTTTAAAAAATGAGTGAGAGAAAAAGGGGGATTGCTCCCCCGTTTTTTAGCTGGTTACTACATAGTCACCGCTGAGCTCGGTGGAAACCTGAACCCCGTCGTTGATTAAGAACGCTTTTGGATGAATATTTGAAATTCGGGTACCGGCATCCCATTGTGTCCAGAACTGAACGATATTGGGATCCTCAAAAGGATTACGCACCTGAACAAATTGTTCGTCGCCTTTGGTATTCATACCGAAGTCCAGATTTCTGGGTACGGAAAGGATCAGCTGGTCGCCGCTTCCCAATGCTTCGCTGGATGCAATGTTGAGACCAGGGGTGAAAGTAGAACCACGAAGGTGGCGCAGGAAAACTTCAAACTCAAGTACGTCCTTGCCTGAAATCTTGTTACCAAGTGCATCCTGGCAATGGAACAACGTTTTGTTGCTGATATACAACACGGCGTTTTTGCGCAGTGCAGGATGAGCTGCACGAATAAAAGCAACCAGCTTGTCGTAAGCAGCGGTGTCGGAACCTGAGGTTGGTGCAATAATGCTTCCGGTTTTATACTGATTGCCTTTGGCAACAGAAATTTCACCAGATAAAACATCATTGGCGATGTGCGTTCCAAAACCATCAAACATGCCCATGGGTGATTTGTCAGCTTCGTCGCGTTCAGCAAAGAACAAAGCACTGATAATATCTTCTGCAACGGTTTTCACTTTTTCCTCAAGCACGAGAAATTCATACGGGTGCTTTTTGGTTTTGTTGTCTACCTTAGTTGCCATAGGCACGTTGCCGGTGATGAGTTTACTCTTGTAGTTCATAATATGATCCTTCAGAGCAGCGTAGGATGGCTTTACCTCAAGCGAACGCTCGATGGCTTTGCCAATTTTTTCATAATCAGGATCTCCCCCTGCATAGGGTTTGGAGATGCTGCCTTTGCGTAGGAACGTAACTTTGGTATCCTTGTAGGCAACCTCAAGCAGGTTGATGGCCAGTTCTGACAGAACCGGATCCAACAGCATAAAAGGAAGCACTTGCAATACCGGGTTGTACTGTTCAGCAGTACGGTTCAGGCTGGCTGTGTTAATAATTGGAGGCATTGTAGATTGGGTTTTGAGGTGAATTAAAATCCAGCATTGCGCAGTGCAGCAATGGCATCGTTTGTTTCAAGAGTTTCACAGGCAGTAATAAGGTCGCTTACAGCTTCATTATTTGCGTCTGATTGGGATGCAGCTCCGGCGGTATTTGCGCCAGGTGCCTTGGTTAGTTGTGCAATGGTTACATCGCGCTGGGCTATGGTGCCATTAGCTGTTTCGAGATCAGTCTGTGCGGTTCCCAATTGGGCCTGAGCATCAGAAAGCTGGGTGCGAAGGGTTGCGGCTTCACTTACACCTTGCTGAATGGCGAGGTTATGATCTGCCTGCGCTTGCTGCACCGTGTTCAGGTGTTGCTCTATGGCGGAAAGCATTTCTTCATTCAGAAAAGTGCCTTCATCAGAGGTTTCAAGCGCTTCAACGCCAAGCACGGCAATTAAAAGCGGGTAATCTTTCATACTGGTTTTTGGTTTTGAGGTGAATTGAATGTTTTGTGGTGCAGATTTGATTGCGCTCAGTTCGTCAATTTTGCGAAATGCAGCTTCAATAGGACCGGTCTCATCCATCATGTGATATTTGATGGCATCGGCAGCGAAATGCATTTTGCCTTTTATGGCTTCTGATGGAATTAAAGGTCGATTTTGTAATACATGGTCCTGAAACATCTGGGTAAGCGGGTTCAGCATGCCTTGCTTTACGCCAGCATACTCTCCTTTTTTCATGGCCATGTAATCGGCGTTTTTATCCGGAGATAAATCAGAAACTATGTCGTGGAATTTAACACCCAGACTTTCAAAGAATGGTTGTTCGTCCTGAAAGCTGATCATGGTACCAACGCTGCCAACCATGGCGCTTTTATTGATACCGATTATATAGTCGGCAGAGCTGACCGCAAAATAGGCGGCAGATGCGGCCATTCCATCAACAAAGGCAACAATAGGTTTTTTGGTGTTTTTTACGGCATCGGCAAAAGCCTGGGTACCATCGGCAGTTCCGCCAGGGCAATCAACATGTAATACGATTCCTTTTACATTTGGGTGCTCATCGGCTTCCTGAATGCGTTGGATGAGTGTACTCATCCCAGCAACGAAGTATCCACAGCCATCGTCCTGATCGTTTTTCAGCAATACACCTTTTATAGGGATAACCGCGTAAACTTCACCCTCGGTATTGTTGTAGTCATATCCACGCTTAATGGATCCGGGAGCCATGGATGCAGCAGAAGCAGCAATCTGGTATGGAATTTTTGAGTTTTCTTCCTGCAGGCGAGAGCCTGGCATAGAAACAAACTCCCGATTTAGGAGACTGGCAACAATGGGAGCATGAGCAATAAAGAAATCATGGTCGATATACCATGGGCTTCGTAAAATAGCAGATATAAGCTGTATTGACATTGCGGCATTTATTTGCTGCAAACATAAATACAGGGGTTGCCCCACAAAAGGACAGCAGGATGGGGGTTACACGTCGGGAGCTTCTATACCCGGAAGATACTTTTTAGGTGGTGTATAGCCTTTGCCATAAAATTGGAAAGAAGCTCCGGGAGTTTCATTTGCGCGCGTAGCTGTGCCAGTTTTATAGGAAAACCGCAGGGGTTGAACCTTGGTGCCAAGCAGGTGAGCCTGTCCGGATGCATCTTTAATAAGCACAATGAATTGCTGTTTGGTCATTTTAAGCAGTTGTGCCTGGAGCTCTTCAGAAGGATTGGGGTAAAATCCTTTTGCCACTATATTATATATGGTACCATGTTGGCCTGGCTCCGGATCGGCATCAAACGAAAGTGTACCAGGAGACGAATAACCAGAGAAAAGCAGATTTGAGCCAGTGGTGGAAATTGATAAAATTGAACCAATTTTGGAATAATTTATCGAATTTAGATGTAAAACATCTAAAAAATAGAAAAACAGGGCACCGCCCATATTTTCACTTCCTGGATAAGGAAAGTTCATGTTTTATATTGTTAAGGTTTCAAAAGCATCATAGTATATCCTGCAATGTCATACATCGTCCTCACACAGGACATTATGAGCTGTTAACTGACGAACTTTTCTTCTCCATTTTGCGTTGCGTTGCTGTTTCATATACCGCTGACGTTCTTTAATCAAAAGGTCCATACAGTCAGGATGCAGGTTGTTAATATCAATAAAAGCAATAACAGCTTCCTCAATCCCGGCACGACATAAATACGCTTCATTCATAAACTCATGAAAGTCAACCCTGAATGACTTATGGATCATGCTCTCAAACATGGCTTGTGCCGATGCCGGTATGAAGTTGTGGTAAAGAACGTTTTTATCGACCTGGTAGGCAAGTACAATGCAGAGGTTTTGATTTCCAAAATTTATGAACTGATTTTCACCTGGTAATGGTTTACGGGCCATAAATGGAAGAAAGGAGGAAAACCGGTCTTGCTTAGGAAAAACAATGGGTTGCGGGCCATACTTGTTTACAAGATATTGAATCAGGTATGGCTTCATTTTCACATTAACAGAAATAGGACTGGGCATATCAGAGGTATTTGTTTTTAATGGCTTGTATGGCAATAGCGCGCTTGCGCTGATATTCACTGGAAGTATTACCCAGGCTTTTTTGGGCAGCATGGCGACGGTAAAAATACAGCGGAGGCTTTTCACAATATCCCAGCCTGGCACCGGCAGCAAGTATCCTGAGGTTGAATTCATATTCTTCACCGGTCCACAATGTTTCATCAAACATGCCGTACTTCTCAAAAACTTCCCGGCGATACATCAGGGTTCCACCGTGGATCACATTTTTGCTGAGCATTTGCTCCAGCGTTGGATTGAAATAATCAGGCGTATAAATATCCGATTTTCCATCAGGCCAAAAATTGCAAGCAGTACCATGAATAAAATCAACTCCATTGGCAAATGCGGAAATGCTATTCTCAATTGAATCATATGGGAGTAGGTCATCATCGCACAGGTATTTTATAAATTTACCTTTTGCTTTCTCAATTCCCCGGTTCAGGTTATAACCAACGCTGCCCGGGCTTTCGCTCAGTATCAATTCAATATTGTGGTAAATTTGATCATCCACGCTCTGGATGGCTTCCTTCAGGAAACTCCTGTCACGGTTGTAAGGGATAATTACGGATACAAGAGGATGCATGGCGATTGAATAGGGCAACTAAAGTACACATATTCTGCAATAAATGCAAAAATAATTGCATAATGCAAAAATATTTGCATTACACTAAGGGCTTCCCAATAAACCGTAAAAAATTAGTGCAGGAGTGCTTTAGTGCAAAATAATTATAATTAGTTAATATACAGTGCATTATATTAAAATCGTGCGCACGAGGTGCAAACAGTGCAAAATAGTGCGAAAATCGTGCGTTCTGCTTTGCTACTCTCGCAAGGCTTTGAGGCCTAAAAAAAATCGTGCGTACTTTTGCACTGTTTTTTCCTTATTTTTATATAAGTATACTTTGTAAAAAGAGAGGATAAAAATAAAGAGTATGTATATACCTGAACCACAAGCACTTAAAAAATATATGTTTGAACGGTGCCGAACCCAAGCACTATAATTACTTAAATAGGGAAGGGGGCGCGGGAAAATGAAATCGTGCAAACGTGAAACTAAAGTGTTAGTTCTTAAAATCTCACAAAACAATAGCCCGCTACAAGAAGATGTAACGGGCCAGTGACAAGGATAAATGTTTTATTGGAATGTAGCGGGGATACTATGCAACAATTAATTCTTTACGTGCAATAACAGTTGCCACACTGGCCTCAATGATACGCTGAGCGGTAGTTGTTTCCACAGCGTTGCCAATGAACTTCTTTTGCTGATTCTGTGGTCCCAACAATATGTATTCTTCCGGGAAGCCCATGATTAGTTTCAGCTCACTTATTTTGAGCATGCGCATTCTGATATCACAAATGCCATATTCAGACATGAACAGCTTTATTTTGATGGTCCATTCGCAATCGTTTGGGTAAATGATTATTGCTGATTTACCTGTAGTTGTTGACATCAAATATGGTGGTGCCTTATCCATCCTGGCAATCAGGGTGAAGCATGGGGCTTCGATAGATCCACCATTGCTCGACCATTGTGGGTTTACCAGGTAATGATGCTTGCGGCAGGCCAGAATGGTGGGAGCCGGTTTGTTGATATCGCGTGAACCGTTGTTAAAATTCTGGTCTACTAAAAACGCTTCCTCTTTTGGTATGATAAGGTTTGATTTGGGAACAGGCAGGATGGTACCAATCGGATCATTGATGCTCGTAGGGATGCTGGTACGGAATGTGCGGTCAATAAATGCCATTGGCTTTACAAATGCAAGGCGGTCACGGGTGGTGATGGTGGTGGCCGGGCCATTTAATGAAACGGTGGTTCCTTTGCCATGATATTGCACCATGAAAGCCTGAACAATGCCTATACGGTTCTGAGTGGTAATGGTTGGGGCTGGTTTATCAATGTCTGCCAATGAATGCTTCAGGCTGCCATTGCTGGCCGCACTGTTCCACTTTTGAAGGAAGCTGCACTTTACTATTGCATGGCTATCAACCGTGGTAATTGCACCGCATGGGCCATCTATTGAAATGTTCTTATGTTCCGGTTGCCCGGAATAATATTTTGATAGAAAAGCATCACTCCCATTTCCAACGTGTTTTATAAGCCCGTGGAAGATCCTTTCCTTGGTGCGAGGGCTCAGTTCTTTTTTTCGGGTGAAAATGCTGTTTCCTTCATCATTAAGATCGAGTACTTCCTTAACAGCTTTATGCTTTTTGAAGTTGGAGAATACATCCTTCCTTGCTTTTTTGGCGTGAGTAGCCTCAGGCCAGTCGATGGGAAGGCCATGGCGGGTGAACTGGGCAAAGTATCGTTTGCGAGATGTATATGCTCCAAAGTCAGCGGAATTGATTATACGGTATGAGTAATTGTATCCAAATGATTGCATGCGCTCCGTCCACCTTATATAATCTAAGCCTCCTTTCATTGAAATTGGCCGGCCGTTATCATCCACCGGGCCCCAGGCCATGAATTCTTCTACATTTTCGATGTAGATTATATCCGGATCCAGTATCTGAAGATAACTTGCGCCATCAACATAACTATTTGTTTGAGGATCGAAATGCATATAGAGGCTGTAGGCCAGTGTGCGGCTGTCAGCAGCCCGGGGGCCACCACCTTTGGCCTTGCTGAAATTGGTACACTCAAGCGATGCCCACACAGCCAGTAATGCATTGGGATACTTTATCCTGGCAATGTTTACCACATCGAGTAGCTTTAGAACATTAAGCATCTTAATATCTTCGGAAAAATGCACGATGTCCGGGTGGTTTTCAGCGTGGCTTTTAATGGCCAGCTCATCGTGGTTAACAGCTGCAATTACCTTGCAAACTTTATTGCCTTTTATCCGGGCACGCTCCACGCCGGTTGTCACGCCGCCCGCACCCGCGAACAGGTCTATAAATATCATTTTGATGTTTGGATCGATGGTCATTCTGATTTTGTTTAATTATTTAATGCTATTTATTTTGTTGGAAGTTGCACATATCAACCGTTAGCCACAAATGCTACTGATGCGGCTCGTATGAAAGCCTGTGGGTATTTGACCAAAAAAGAAAAAAAGCCCACGCGCTTTGGGTTTTTGAAACCAATTTGATTAAGCTGCAATAGCATCATAAATTGATTTTTTGCCTTTAATAACATCTTCCAAACTTTTATCTGGAATATCAGCAAATTCAACTTCACAGAGCAATCCGCAGTTAGGCATTATTATTTTTTTTCCTCTGCCAGCTTTTGGATTAAGTTCATCTAAAAAAGTGCCGTTAATACAGCTATATCCGGCAACTCTTTCAGCTTTTGCCATTCTATAAAATTTTTCAGGAAAATCAACACGAATTTTATTCCAATAAGCCTTGCCGCCCTTTACACATCCGATGCAGTTATTATTTGTGTAACCAAGTTCATACATTTTAGGTAAAGCAATTCCCTGGCTTAAAATCATTCCGGCACATTCATTTTTTGAAATGCCTTTTTCGATTAGCGGGAAAAGTGGATTTGTGTAAGGATATTGTTGTCCGAATCGAATAGCGCGATTAATTTGCGCCCGGTCAAATTCAAAACCCCAAACTTGGTTTAAAATTCCGTAGTTGTTGAAAAGGTTAATTTCGTGTTGCTTTTCAAAATCAAATCGAACTTGTTTTTTTAGTTCAAGTGTGCATCTTGCACCAGTTGGACCGTTAACCATTCCAGTTTTTTCAATTACTTCAAATTGGTCATTAAATTCGCGGCTTGTAAGCGTTTTAATTTCTTTTCCATACCATTGCTCACATTCGCTTTTAAAACGGGCGTTATCTTCGTGTGCGGAACCAATTCCAATGTAATAAAGTTCTACATTATCATACATTTCCAATGCCATTTTACAGGCAACAGCGGAAGTAATACCGGCACTCCACCAAGCAGTAATAAAACCCTCCCTATTTTTTTCTTTTTTTACATTCATTCTCGTATCAACTTTAGTTCGTAAAATCCGCATCAGATGGCTAACGCGTGGCAAACGGCATTAAAACGACCGCTTGCCACCACCGTTGTAAAACATTAAAACGATTTTACAACACGGTATAAACGTAATGCTTAGTACCGTGCTTAAAATCAAGTTTAGCGTTTCAAATGCCATAATAAAAATTATTCATCTTCATCAAATACATCCAGTGCTTTTTGGCATATATCAGTCACTTCGTCAAGTCCAATTCCTATTGGGTCGCCATTTACAATTATTTCTAAAGCAAGCAACAAAGCACTTACCTTTTCAACTGTCATTTTTTCTTCAATCATTTCTTTAGTCCATTCCATAATTTTTATTATTTGTTTACTTTTTAATTCAAAATTCGTTTTTCAAAGTCGCACTACGCTTATACCTATCCGTTATACAAGCAATTTATACAACTCCTCAAATGATGGAGGTGTAATTCCGAAAAGGATAAGGATCCCACAGCATTCATGGTAATTGAGTGCATCCTCTTCTGTTTCAAGCCAATCATGCCAGCCTATTTTTATTTCCTTTCCTACCTGGAGGTTCAGCTCAGAGTCATAAGCTTCGCTATTGTTCGATGGTGTGGTAATTAAAAGGCTGTCATCATACAATGACAAGCCAAACTGTTTTTTAAATGGTGAATTTTCCATATTACAAATCATTAAACCTGTAGGTGAATTTAACTGAATTGGCTTTTTCACTTCTCACAACTGTGACCGGGTTGTCGAATACGTTGGTTTCGTAAATCCATTCATCCGGAGCAACCGGTTTCCAGCAGTTGCAGCTTGTTTTTTCGGTTATAAAGGCTTCTGCTTCGTTGGCTGGCATTGATATGGAAGCCGCTGTGCAGCGTTTGCCGGTGAAAAGGTAGTCGATAGTGGTTGTACCTCGCTGGTACCTCAATGTGTCACTCTGCACCCGGTGAAAGGTGGAGTACTGGCGCATTTCAAATACTATTCTCCCCTTGGTTTCGGATAACATTAGTGTTTGAGCTGTTAGGCCGGTGGTGGTGATCAGGAGCAGGATGGTGAGTAGTTTTCTCATGGTCTTTGGTCTTTGGTCTTTGGTCTTTGGCAGCGGTTACCCTTCAGCACCATATTGCAGTCTATCAATTTCAGCAGCAGCAAAGGCACCAATCACTTTCAGTTGCCCGACCGCATCTTTACTCATCATCTTTCGACAGCTTGTTATACTCCACCCATCTGGACGCAAATCTTCAAATGCCTCATCCGGAATATCCATTCCGGTTTGATTGAATACAATATTACTAACAAGCATCATTATGCCAGAGAGTAACTGATTTTCATTGTTAGAGCGCACATCTGATTCAACAGATCGCCCGTGTTTTTCAATTTGTTCTTTGCGTTCTTGCGCAATTAATTCGATTCCTGTTTTCATGATATTTGTTTTTTTGGACTGGTTGGTTTGATTGAGATTCTTCTTTTTCTGCTTTTCTTTTTTAAATGTGTAAGATGGTAGTAATTGCACTCAGGACATTTGTAAGGCCTTGAAGGCATTCTGGGTGGCGATCTGCGCTTGCACCTGATGCCATCCCGGTATATCCTTATTCGCTTGGCTCTGTTGGCTACTTTCTTCGCATCAGCATAGGAATTGTAGCAGATTTTTTCACACATTTCATCCTCCGGTTTTATCCATGCTACGGTTACCAATCATAAAAAACTCAACGCCTCCGGTTTTGTCGTCCATGCCCGGGTGACCATATTGGTCGCGCTTATGTGGATTAAAAATGAGGCCCCTGTAATTGCACCAGCTTTTAAGTTTCTTTTTGAAGTGGTGAGGAGTCACGTATTTGCGGTCGTTTGGATTTTTGTTCAGGAAATCATCATAGAGCTCTTTGCGCGGGATGGGGCAATTAAGCTGATTGCTGAATATATCTTCAACCGGTTCGTCTTCTGTAATGCTGAAATACTCATCGGCCCAGGTAAGAAAGTTTTCGCCCAAAAACTGACGCAAGCGGCGACGATCGAGGCGTTCTGTTGGCGGGGCTATAAGTCCAGACTTGTTCACGCCCCAGCCTAATTGCTGCGCTTTGAAATAGAGCTGCAGGCAACTGGCCATGAAGTTGTAAAATAAGGTCCATTGCTTTTCGTCCCATTCCGTGAAGAAGTTTATTCCAAAATCGTCGGTAGGCTTATGCTCATCGTTATAAAAGTCTGAGAAAGCAATCAGGAACTGCCTGTCTCGGAAGCTGGAACTGTTGCCGTTGATGGCGTGATTAGTGGTGAGGAATATCTTCGGGGTCTGCACTTCCGGCAATGTGAATTTCCGCATTGCCTTGGCGTTGATGGTCATCTGACCGGTAATCACCGGGAAAAAGAATTCAAAGTCCACGTTTGCACGAACGTCGTCAAGAAAGACGCTTTCTGTTTTTTCGCTTACTTCCTCCCAGATGAATGGATCTGTTGTCAGGTCCTTGCTTTTAGCACCAATGTATGCCTGCGGGATTACCTTGCCAATGGCAGATCCTACAATAGATTTGCCGGTACGGCCGTTGCTTTCTCCAACCTCGCTCAAACGTCCATCCATGGCCACCACTGCCTTCTCACAGCTTTTGTCGCGGTATTTGTGCAGCAGGTAGCCAATGGCTGTCATTTTACTGACAAAGTGAAGCGATGTTTCAAACTGTTCATCCGGAGTACGTTCATCTTTAATGGCTGCCCGGGTATTTTTGTTTATAAACTTATCCCAAAAAAACTCAGAAGTATTCCAGATGAACTTTGCAAAGTGGCATTCTTCAGCCTGATTAGAAAAGTGTACCAGATATTGTCCGACAAACTGATTAAGATCCATAATCTTTGCCACGCTTTTCACAAGGGCATCATCAATGCGCTGCACATCAATAAAGTCATTTGACTGTATGCCAAGTTCCGGGCGAAAGGTTGGTTTTATGGCCTTTGTGTCCATGTTGATCACCTTATCCTTCCAAACATAGTGCTCCAACTCATTATAGTTGCGTTCTTCTATGCCGGATGCGGTGATCTTCCAAACCTTTTCGGTGAAATAGAGATACTGGAAACTTTTATCAGCCACTTCAAAGCGCGGCGAAACATGTGAAAGGTTGCTCAGTGAATCAGGCCCAAGATACATTTTACCACCCCGGTAAAGCATATCCATCACATCAACCAGATCGGGCTTTTCGGCTATCTCTTTGGTGAATTCGGTTACGAAGTCACGCATATAGTAACTGTCAACCATTTCCACAACTTTATCCTTAACATAAACAAATGCATCGGAATTGTTTGTCTGCCGGTAACGGCCAAACCCCCTGCGGTTGAGGAAATTATAACAATACATGTATTTGAACTTGTACTGAACTTTTGTATTTCCCATGCGGGTTTCAACTTCTTCGCGCTGCCAGTACTGCTCATCTTCCTGAAGTGGCTGTGATGGAATGAGTTTTCCGTCTTCGTTGAATTTCCACTTGTGTTTACCGATTTGAAATTCAACCAAATCAATAAGGCGGTCGCGATACTTTTCGGCGAAGGCCTCAGCGCTGTGAAGCGTCCAGTACTCGAGCAGCTTTATGTCGGTAATGGTGCTGATCTTATAGGCATTCACGAATGTTCCCTGCCCGTCCTTTTCATTCAGCACATGGTCAAAGTCGGCTGCAAGGTCATTTTCTTTGCCCTTGAGGGTATTGGCAAGCAGGTCGTCCAATCCTTTGTCCTGGGCTTCATTGTCCTTAATGTGGGCAAAATAGAGCTCAAGGTAGATGCCTATGTTCGTGAATGTTTTGAAGTAATCCTTAAAAGCACGAACGGCATAGTAAAATGAGTAAGGGCGCTGATCAACACGGGTACCCGGTTTCAGTTCGTTGGACAGGTGATCGTAGTCTGAATCGAGCACGAAGACAACTTCCTGAATTTGGCATGCCTGGATAAGGAGCTGCAGCTCATAGGGAAGCTTTCCCTGGTAACCAATATTCTGGATGCCCATGATTCCCACGGAGAAAATCCCATGTTTGCAGGCTTTCATGGCTTTTTTTTCACCTTCCTGGATATACAGGCGTTTAACAACGCGGCGATTTTGATAAGCCTGGCGCACTACTTCCGGGATAAAAAGATGTGAACCACTGCCCCATGGGGAAGTGTATTTCATGCCCCGGCCGGCCTTGTCTTTGTGCAGCTCCGGAATCTGCCACCGGAATCGCCAAAGCCTTTCAAGTTTGTTTGATTTTGGTTTGGTGAATTCTATGGGTTTCCCATCAAGATCGAAGTACCATATAAGCATATCGTCACCATCAGTAATGCGGCCATCATCGGTACGGGTGGCAGCCTCGAAGATATCAACTTCGGCTTGCGTGTTTTCATCCACAAAAACCATTGCGCGCTGATCTGCTTCGGTTAATCCGGATGCTTCAAGTTGCCGATCACGGAAGCTCTTTTCTTTCTTTTTGGCACGCTTCTGAGGGCCTTTGACATCCCGATCGTCCTTTACTTCAATGTTGTAGTAATCGCCCAGCCATTTCAATGCTTCAGGGTATTTGAAGCCTTGCGTGTCACACAGGAAATTGATGGGAGATTTACCCGCCCAATCGCAATGGAAGCATTTAAATATTTGTTTGGTAGGATTAATGTTCAATCCGTTTTTATGGTTGCACTGCGGGCAGTCAGCAACCAGGGCTGAGCCTTTTTTCTTCAGCTTATACAGGTGCCCGGCAACGTCTTCAATTCGTGCAGTGTTGACAATGGATTGTACGGTTTCTTTGGGGATGGACATAGCAGGCAGGCGTATTATGTAAATGAGTAAATTGTATAGGTGTTAATGATTCCGGTTTATTTGGCAGTAACCGGTGCCATTTTATCGAGTGATGTAATGTATTGCCTTGCAACCTGCATCATAGCGCTAAGTCGTTCATCGGCGGTGGCGAAGCTGTTGTTGTTAGTATGGGGCAGTATTTGATGCAATATTACTGCTGATGAAACTATATATCCGGCCACAACCGGCAATGATTTTTCAGCAGCTATAATTTGACCACCGTTTACACAGCGTTGTAGTGCGTTTAGGCGGGCTTGCTCTTTGTAATATTCGTTGTTTGGCGTTCTCTCAAAAATAATGCGGCAGGCGCGAACGTATTTGTTAAACATCCGGCTAAGCCAATCACGCCTCATGGTGTCTATATAACCTTGTGCCCGTTGAGGGCTTTCGAAGCCACGTTCGTCTGTTTCGTGCTGCTGTCCAAAATTATAGGCTATAACTATCCTTGTGAAACCGGTAGATGTTTCAGTCATAAACTGGTTAACGGTGAAGTAGAATTTCATGATAGTGAGAATTTTAAAATTAACTTATAGGTTGATTTAGAAGCTGATTCGAAATAGTTAAAAGAGACTTGAATAGTTCGTAATTAATCTTTGGAATGGCCTTCATTTCAGCCTCCACCAGGCTGTTTAAGAGCCTGATTTGATTTTTAGTCAATGATAATTTGACGGGAATCAACTCTTCATTTTGATCATTGAAATGCACATCGCATCCATCAGTGTTGTGCACGTGGCTTTGTTCGCCATAATGGATTTCGTCTTCCATGATTTTTGTTGGTTTTAGAGTGGATAAATTTCAGATCGTTTGACGGCATGGGCATTCTTTTCCCGGTCTTCTACCACTACATCTTCCTGAAAAAGAGCAGCAATAGTCCCGATGTGCTTTTCTTCACCTTTATAGAACATGCATAAGTCCTTGTGTTTCATGGTTTTTTGGAAGCTTTTGTATCGTTTCGACATCATGTTTACCCATATTCCATAAAAGCCGACTATTGTCCCAATAATGGTAAGGATGACAATTACTATGGTTGCTGTTGTCATAGCTAAGAGATATTTACAGTGTCAGCAATAGCGAGGATACGTTCCTTAATTTGTATTCTGAGTTTTGTCAGAAACATGTGTTTGCGGCAAAGGCTCCAGGTGTCTGCATCGATGATGCTGGCCTTGGTTGGTCCGTATTGGCTCAAGTGTTGATCCACTTCTTTTAGCGATTTGCGAACAATGCTGTGCAGATCGGTAAGCTGAGCATAAGGGAGCTCATTAAGATTTAAAATAGTTGGTTTCATAGTGTGTTTGTTTTTGGTAGCCTGGGGAGGCGGGTTTATAATTTTTGATTTCAGATTTCAGATTGCGGATTATTTTGGATATTCATTACCACAAAAAGGACAGTATTTGTAAAATATGCTTACGTGACTATTTTTAGGCCTACTCGTGGTTCCATCCTTTTTTTTGAAAGTACTCCGTATTATGAAATTTGTGTAGAATCTAGTAATTGGAAATAATGACAAGTTTTCGTAGGCACCAGCGAGATATTTATAACCATTCTCCGTTTTTGAATTTTGAGCAATGACTTCTTTCTTGATCAAGTCTTGAGTTTCGAGAATGCAGTTGCAACCAGTTTTGATCTTTTCAATTTTTCCCATCTTGATTGGTTTTTAAGGTTGATAAATATTGCTTTTGTTCTTTTTCGTCAACTGGAAGTAGTTGTAGAGGAAGTTTATTTTTGCAGATTCAGGATCCCAGCAGGTAAATACGGGTGTGTGTTTGAGCCTAACAGCTGAGAGGTGTCGAATCTGATCCTCAGCAACCATGTCGTTGTGATAAAATGCACGGTATTCAATTTGTAAAGCCTGATTGTCGTATTCTTTCACAGCTTCAACCAGCTCAGGAGCTATGTTAAACTTTTGCCATACGGTTTTTTCAATCCTGTCCTCAATTTCAAAAAAGGCATGTGCCAGCATCTTTTTTAAAGGCCGGATGATGTCACCGGTATAAGCTTCGGCTGCATCATGCATGAGGGCGGCAAAGTTCAGGTGTGTGGGAGCAAGCCAGGAAACTACACAGGAGTGTTGAGCCACGCTGTAGAAGTCGGGGATATTACCATTCCAGCGGCATTGCTTCGCCAATGCACCGGCAATGTCTTCTATGTCTATCATCTCCGGAGTGGGGTTGTACAGGTCGAAGATCCGGCCGCTTCCGGTGATCATGGTTCCACTTCTTATATCGAGTAAGGATGCCGGCAGGTTCATACTATTCCCCTTTCCGAAACAAATGATACTATGGATACCCGGGAGCGATCGCCAATTTTATCAAAGATGTTGGCCAGGTGGTTGGCTACGGTGTTTTCTGAGATTGAAAGCCGTCCTGCAATTTCTTTATTGAAAAGCCCTGAGGCCACCAGCTTCATTATTTCCAGTTGCCTGGTGCTGATCATGCCGTTTTTTGCAGCAATTTGCTTGCATCTGATGCCTTCGTATTTGCATGATCCACGGAAGCCACAGTCGTAGTATTCATTGCTGTCGGTGCAATCGCCTTCAGAGCTCTCAGGTGTGCTGTTGCATCCGCCAAAGCGGCAAATACTGTATATCCTTAGCTGATCACTTTCAGGCAGATGGGCTACCGTTGCTTTTCCGGTTGAATCCTTGCAAAACTCATTTTCAAGGAAGTCGAGATGACTTTCCGGCATATCCGGATACTGGTATCGTATTCCTGATTGAAGCGAATGCAGTATGCTATTGACAGCAAAGAATTCAATATTGGCGTCTGTGAGTCCGGCTGGGATCATTTTTTCAGTTCTTTAAGAGATTGCTGCAATGTTGCAAGTTTTTTTGCATCACGGATTTGCCTCTCTTTTTCAAGATTTGCGATTGAATAAGCTTCTACCAGGATGCCTTTTGTATCTTTTCTTTCGTTTCTGAGCACCTTATTTATAAGACTGATAGATGCGCCTGTTTTTGCTTCTATGTCAAGCAAATAACGGCGAGGAAAGAATTTTCTGAGTTTTTGATAATGGGTTTGTTCGGCCATGGTTATAATTGACTATTGTTAAAAGGTGTCTTTATGTGTATCTTTGTGGGATGCTGTGCAAAGATATGCAATAATTATTTCATAAAGCAAGTATTTGTGAAAGAAATATTGCATTTTATGCAATAAAGTTATCAACAATGACACAAACAACATTTAGTCAACGTATTACACAATTGATTTCTCATAGTGGACTCACCGAAAATAGGTTTGGAATTGATTCTGGAGTGGGAAGAGTAAATATTAAGAATTATAAAAGAGGCACAATGCCGCAACTTGACACCCTGGTTGCTATTTTGACTTTTATGCCTGAAGTCAATATTGAATGGCTTATTATGGGGAAAGGTGCAATGCTTAAAGATGGCAGCACAACAATGGTAAATGAACCCATGACGGAATATGAATCGCCATTGAGTTCAAACCGAATATTAAGAATGTGGGAGGAAGATAGAATTGAACTGGCAAAAGCAAGAGAATTAAACATTCGTCTTACCAATCAATTGCTCGAAATGACTTCACATTGTCCAAGCAAAGCTACGGGTACCTAAGAGTAGTATTCCGGGCAAGTAAAGATGATTAATAAATCAAAACAAAAACAATTAAACAGAGAAAGCAGAGAAAGGGGAAAGTGAGCATTGACAATAGTTGTAGGAGCAGGGGAGAGTCCCTTCATCCGCACAAATAAACTATATTATACTGTATAACAGTCTATTATAATTTATTTTACTTCTTTTTTTCTTGTCTGTTTTCTCTGTTCTGTTTTTGGTAGCCTGGGGAGGTCCAATGAACATTGAAATGATTAAAAATGAAGTGATCCTTCCAAAGCTCAACGATTGCGGTGGCGATATCGCCAGGCAGTGGTTTATCTATTTTTCTGTGTATGATCCTGCCCGGGGGAAGATGAAACCTTTCCGGAAGTATGATGGGTTTGGCAAGCTAAAAACCGAAGCTGAGCGAAGAGAGTATGCAAAAAAAGCACTCCGGAAATGGAAAAACAAGTTGCTGTCCGGGTGGAATCCCATCTTTGAGCAGGATAAAATCAAGTATGCAAGCCTCATTAAGTACGATTACGATGCCAGGCACCAGGGCGCTGTTATTGAGAGCACCAAAAACTTTGAGTACTATTCATCGAGGTATCTGGAACATGCAGTAAATGTGAGGGGTATAAGACCGGCTTCCTATACTTCCTATAAAAGTAAGCTGAGGATATTCGGGCTTTACTTGAAGGAAAAGGGCATTGACAAGGTAAGCATCCGGCTATACAACGACAGGACCATCAGCGATTTTAATGCCTGGCTAAAGAAGCCGCACCGGGTAGACAGCAGCACGGTGAAGGCATTGGAAAACCGCACGCTTAATGAATACAATGAAGTAATAAAGCGGTTTTTCAAATACACCATTGAAGTGGAGAAGGTGATGCGTGACAATCCGGTTAATGGCTGTATGCGTTATCCAGAAAGCACCGTACACCATCGGGCTTACAACGCTACATATATAGAGCTCTTCCGGGAAACTATCAGCAAACAGGATGAATGGCTTTGGCTGATGATAAAGGTATTGTTCAACTGCCTGATCAGGCCTGGAGAGCTGCGGCATTTACAGCTTGAGCATTTCGACTGGAACGATGGAACCATTTTCATACCAAAAGAGATTTCCAAAAACAAAAAGGATGGTGTTGTTACCATCCCCAATCATCTGATGAAAGATTTAATTGACAGCGGGTACCACACCTTTCCGAAGGATTATTACTTCATCTCAAAACAAAAAGCACCCGGCCCGGATAGGGTAGGGCGCAATTTCTTTTATAATTGTATGAAGTCGTTTTTGATTGATCTGGGCATCCCGAAAGGTTACACGCTTTACTCGTGGAAGCACACCGGTGTGCAACGCCTGGCAAAAAGTGGCGCAAGTCTGATATCCATCAAAAACCAGCTAAGGCATTCATCTCTTGATGAGATGCTGCCTTATATTGAAGAGCTGATGGCGCAGGACAATGATGAAATCAGAGATAATGCACCGGCTTTGTAAATGAAGAAGGCGCACCATGTTAGTCAGTGCACCTTCTTTTCCTGGGGAGGAAAAATCTATTAGATTCTTAGTTTATTCAGCTTCCTTCATTTTCATCATCCATACCAGTTGGCTGGAGGCATAGCTAAAGCTGCTGCGGAAACCGCCTTGCTCCATACACACGCAAATTGTTTTCTTGTTTACCGATCCAAAATGATCTTCAATAATTTCCATAAGTTCATTGGTGGTCATGCTGTCTTCGGTAACTTGCTGTGATGGCTCAAAGTGTTTGATGATGTCGTTCAGGATGGAACGAACGGTTTCAATTTCAGGATCTTCGAAGGATCCATATTCTGTATCAGGTATTGGCATGGCAGTTTATTTAAGTGATGTGGCAAATTCTTCATACAATGAAACGCTTTGCTCTGCTTCCCTAAACTTGCTCAGGTGCATTACACTATAGGCTGTGGCTTCGAAGAATTGTTCTGTAGCATCGTTGTTGCCATGCGTTGTTATTTGGAGTAAGCTAACGGCCAGTTCAAAGTTCATTTCATTAATGTTGTCAATGAGCGTTCCATTTCCATAAGAACTAAAGGCATCATCAATAAATGTAAGGTCAAAAGCCGTCTTGTTTTTGGTGTCGATAAGGATTACACGGTTTTCTTTATTCATTGGTTGCCTCCTTTCCGGCACTTTCAGTTGTAATGCCAGGCGTGACAACTGAATCTGGAAATTCCATTGCCAATTGGCGTTTATTGGCGAAGTAATCGGCTTCGGTGAGCTTCCTTATTTCGTCGAGTTCTGCACGAGCTTCGGCCACCCGTTCTTTAGCCATGCGGAAATCACTCCGGGCGGCATCGTAAATGGCAAGCTTTTCTTCTACCACGGTATCACGATACTCCAAAAACTCTTCGTGGCGGGTAAAATGATTGAAAAGGGCATCGTAACACTCCAATTGGTAGCGTTCGACTGCTTCGCGGGCTTCCTCTTTTACATTTCTTGAATCAATCCGGAAGAGCCATCCAAAAACATAGCGATACGGAATTACGGTCATTTCATACTGTTTTCCATCGGCTCCAGTTGTGACCCTGGTGGTCACAACTGAATTAAGAATTGGGTCACTTTTTAGGCGCCTTAATTGAACTTCGAAGGCGATGCCAAGAGCCTGGCAAATTGGTTTAACGGGAATCAGTTTTTCACCGTTTTTGATAATCTGTATGTCAACGTTGTTGACACGGGCTACTGTTAAGGTTGTTTGCATAACATTTTATTTAATGAAAAAACCCCCATCCATCCCAAAAACACTCCGCCAGGAGTGCGACCGGTTGCCCGGTCAGATGAATGAGGGTTTCCCCTATTAAAGTAAAATGAGTTAACTAACATTGTTCTGGCGGTTTTTTTTGTACATACACATTGTCATGTATATGATTGTGCAAAGATAAGGCAAGTTTCTGAAAAGTCAATAGTTATTTTCAACTATTTTATCATCAGGCCTGGCTTAATGCAAAAAGGAAAGAAGCTATCAGGCCAATAATCATCATTACCCGAATAAACATCAATGATGATGTAGCTGATTTTTGCCGTGTAATTTCAACATACGCAATGGCGGCCCTTACTTCCTGACCAAATGTTTCTTCTAACTTATCCCTGAATGTTTCAGTATTTTCATCCCGATACAAATTCAGAAAAGCATCCACTCTTGCTGTAGTTTCCTTTTTTATTACATTGTAATCATCGTACATTTTGGCTAATTGATACAATGGCATAAGGTAAATAAGGAGAAATTGTCTGTTTGTCATAACTTTTAGGTGTTGGTTTATCCCCGCAAATTACAAAAAAAACAACCGTGGTCACCATAACCACGGTTGAATCCGTTTTATTTCACCAAAATATCAATTTCGGCAACGGAAATTGTTTTTTCGAGCAGGGTAACCCGTATTTCCTTTATCATAAACCGGTATCCGGGCAGGGTGTACCATTTCAGGAGGTCAATTTTAGACAGCTCCACAGAATCGAGGTAGGCTTTAAAGGTAAAGGTACCCCGGGAGCGCATCAGGATGTCGAGCCAGGCTTTGTAGCGTTTTTCATAAATGCCATGCGGGCCTTCCCAGCGTAGGGCAAGGTCGTGGATATAGGCGGGTGTGCCTTCAAAATCTATGGTGTTGCCCAAAAAGTCATACCTGTCGCACGAACCCAGCGGATAAAGGTTTTCCTGGTTGTCTTTTCGCAACCCATGATAATAAAGCAGGCTGTTGCTGAACTCTGATCTGAAAAAGTCGGGCAAACCATCAAATATGCCTGCCTGATCTGAGCGTGGAATAAGCCATTCGCGACCGGTATCAGCGGCCGGGGTGAAGTCCTGAAATTCCCAACCCTTATCCATTATCGGATTAATGTTGGTTTTTATCTCCAGCACATCGCCCTCAGCTTCATCGTCAAGCTGTTCAAATTCAAAAAAGAAATTCTTACTGTGCATATACCAGTTCATCAGGCCGTATTCGGTATCGTAGTTCCAAATCCAGAATTCGTGCCGGCGGGTAATATAATAGCAGTCGTTAATTTGCATCCCGGTTCTGGGGAGCTGTGCGGCATAAGTTACTTCACCCTTATAGGTAAGTCCCTTGAGGCTTTTAAAGTTTTCACGGATAAAATCGTCGTTACCGGTAGGCTGCACCAGGCGAAAGCCCTTATAAGGGGATGCCTTCAGATCGGGAAGGCTTACAATAATTCCCGGGAAACTGCTATACGAAGTGTCTGCTGCAATATCCTTCAGGTACTTTAGCCTCAGGGTGCGGGTGTTTGGATTGTAATCGTAGGCAATACCAAACAGCTTGCACAGGTTTACAAAATAGTCGCTGGCAAGCACATCCGGAACATGATCTTTAAGGTCCATGCCTGGCGTTGGGGCTATAAGCTTGTCGCTGATGAAGTTGTTTTCGGCATAAGCGTTAAAAATAACGAGCTGCCGCATGTCGTTGTCTTCAAACACATTATTATTTATGCCGATGCCCAGTTTCCTGAACAGTTGCTTCATAACATAAGCCAGGTAGGGGAAAGGTACCAGCAGGTTATAGGCAGTAACGTATTCCACCGCGCCCTCTTCTTCAAGCTGTATTTCGCCATCAAGAAGCACCGGAAATGTATTGTTTTTGTAATAATTTGTCACATTAAAGAATCTGGAGTACAGCTCCTTTGCACTCATATGGTCAATCATATAAGTATCATCCTCCATGTTGTCGAAAAGTTTGGAGTTTTCGATCGGGAAGCGGGCAAAATCAGAACTCGGATAAAGCTGCAGGCCATCATTTTCAGTGTCAATGTATTCAATTGAAACAGAAATGTTAGAATCTGACCTGAGGGTAAAATCAATTCTGTATTCTTCGAAAGCGGCCAAAACTGATCCTACATAAATATTCCAGGTAATCACGTCGCCTGCCGCTGCCTGCAATGCTGCCACAGCTTTGGTAAGCACATATTCATGAGGCGATTTATTCAGTGGTATTGTTTGTTTAACCACGCTGTTTACCATCACCATGATGACGCTATCAGTGCCCAGGTTTTCCCATGCATAAAGGTTAAATGTTAAGATAATGCCTGCTGCAATTTCTGGTATAAACTGTTTCCCGTCCACCTGAAGTTCACTTTCCGGATTTGAAGATATAACGCTAAATGCAGGGGCAAACAATACATTGAAGTCTTCTGTGTCTGATTCGTCAATAACGTAGTTTGCCGACATTGACGCCGAAGCTCTGATCTCCTCATTGCTGTATGCCCGCACGCCTCCAAGGTCAATTTCCGGGAGCTTTATATTTTTAAGCAAGCCTGCCAGGTCGCTGTTTTCAATGGGGCAACTTACTTCATAAGATTCTTCGCTGGCTGCTGTAATGGTTGCAGTACCCGCATACCTTAACGCACCATAAATTATTGTCATGGGCCTTTTTATGGTGTTGATACCTGCAGCTCCGGGCCGGTGAAAAAAGCTGAGTTCTTTTTTCATCTCATCGGTGGCAGGTAGCGAAAAGTTAAAGACAAACGATCCCTTGCCTTCGCTAAAAATGGGGGAACGAAGTACAACCGGTATTTCAAGGCCGTTGGTTTCGGCCCAGGTATCACCTATTTTAATTTTCAGCATTTTTGTGAGGGTTTAATTCATCAAGTTCCTTTTTTGCTTCGCAGTTGCTATGAGAAACAAGGATTAAAGCGTATGACAGCAAAAAAATGAAGGCAATAAACAGCAGTAGTATGGTAATTAATATTGAGGCGAAGTCTATTTCCATTGCAACAGGTTTTATTTATGCAATTTTATAGCATTTATGTGTTGTGTAAAAGGACACTTACACTATACCCTGAACCATCACATATGACTTTGAAGACATACCTGTATTGCTTCTTACTATTTCGCGACGAAAGAGCATCCAGCTTTCAATGTAGTGTCTCACTTGTTTCATCGTCGTTTTCTTTTAGGTACTCGTCAAGTTCATTGTTCCATTTTTCAATTAACCATAGACTTACCAACAATATTACAAATAGTAACAGGAATAAACCACAGACTACTGCTATAAGCATTTCATAATCTTTCATGCTTATCATCTTTAATTCTGTGCAGTAATATAATAAATGGAATTGAAACCGCAAAAATAATTCCGGGTATCAAAACAAAGAAAATAAGTGCGGCTATCATGATTTCAGAACTAAAAGTATGTGTGCATTTGAACATTTTTAAACAGCAGCCCATCAAGCGATAGTGCGAGAAGCATCAGAATAATGAGCGCAAAAAAGATTACGGGCGACCACTCCAAAAAGTGATGGAGAAGCAGAAATCCTGTTTCATGCTTGAAGAAAGTTCCAGACCACAGCACCAAAAATAGGGCTATGACTGCGATAAAAATTCCTATAAAAATGTTCGTGTACATTGGCTTTAAGGTTTTTTAAGTGAGTTATCCTTCAACGTTTATTACTGTTTTCACGTAAGGCCAATCAACTTTTAGTATGCGTTTGATGTTGCCGGAAATGATGGTTTCTATTGAACCCCCACTAACCCCCCACCAGGGCGAACCATCAAGTGAGAATTGAAGTGTATTCGGGTCAATATCACCTGAAGCTACCTTTACCCAGGGTTCGCCCGTAAGCGAAAAACTGCCTGTTAATATTTCGGTCTTTGTTATCATGACATTGTTATTGAACCAATGTAAACATATTGTGAAACGCCAATATATTCCATAAAAAACTCCAATACTACAATCCCTGTTTCAAGCGGTGTAAAAGTTATTGAAACTTCTTGCCATGTAAGAGTGTAAGCCTGAATGTTAGTGTATAAGTCCTCTGCTATAATTTCAGGATTATTTCTTTTTCTGATAATTAATTTTCCCGTCCCGGTATCCCCTGAAATTCTATTAGAAACCCATGCTCTAATCGTTATTTGAATGTCTTGTGTTACGGCTATTTCAGCAAGTTTTAAAAACGAAGCGCTATTATGGCACTCCCAAGCGCCTGGGTCGTTTCCCTGTTTAATGGCAGTTTGCCACGTTGCGTAACCCATATTCATAACACCCGCACCATACGAAACGCCTGCTCTATTCGCACCCCGAACACCATCAATATTCGCAAAATTTACATTATAGTCGTAAGATCCTGTTACTAAAGGGCTATTCCTAATGAATGTTTTAGCCCTTATTGCTGTCTTTGTCATTACAATATTATTGAATGTATTACCCGCGCAAAAAATTACTAAATCGGAAGTATTATTTTCCAATAACTCTACATTTAAAAAGTAGTTATTTTGACCGTAATTTGCTGATGTATCATAAAAGTTTGGCGCAGAAAACACCAAACCAAACGCGCTATTATTACAGCATTGCACACCCTCATAATAGCAATCACAGGAATCAAATCTAATACCTGATATATTAGTACCTGTCATGCTATTTGCAAACATATTTTTATTTACAGCAAATGGATTTCCAGCCCTCGTTCTGATGCCGTAACTGTTGGATACAGATGTTGTATTATTATTTGCCCGTATATTTTCAAAACTATGAAACCCATTTAGGAGTATCATTAGTTGAATATATGAGCCTGTTACTTGGAAGTTTTTAAATTTACCGTAATTAAATAAAAAACTGGATGAAGCCGAAACAAAGCCGAAATTACTAACTATGTGTGTTAAATCAGTCCTTACTGTACCAATTGAACCGATGGTAGCATTTCTCAACCATGTTTCCCCATCCTGTTCGCCTGTTGTTTTGTTTATACCACCTAATAGGCTTATGGGTGTATTTGCGGTAAAACTGATGCTTTGATTTGTACAACGTATAGGTTGAATGATATAGGGTGTCAGAGTTTCAGTTGTGCCATAATAACCCCTGTTCGATGCGTAAATGCCTTCATCAATTATAATTTGTGTTCCTGTAATACTTTGTATTGCAAGTTGCTCAGAAAATACGGTATTTGTTTTGCTAATCAATGTGTGCAATGTAACGTCGTTACAAGCGAATATATGATTAAACCGTAATTGCGGTGCGCCTGTATAGGTGTTTAGCATATAAATTGCAACAGAGTTAATATTGCTTCCCAATGCAACGCCGTTTGTCAATACAAATGGTGTTTGCGTATTATAATTTTGTAAAGCCGGGATAACGAATTCATCAACAATGGTATCTCCAATCGTATCACTACAAAGGCAAATTTTTAATCCGGTAAAATAAGCAAACGTGTTACTATTAGCCCCAAAGTAAAAAGATATTTTCGTAAACCCGGATAAGTCAAGCGCCGATGGTAAAGTCCTGTAAGCCATTTTACCTGGTGCAGTAAAAGCGGCATTTTTAGTAATCTGTATAATACCACCACTGCCTAACTTTTTATAGGCTGCGGTTGAAAGTAGCGCGACAGAATTTGGCGAAACAGCCGTCCAATTATTTACATTTGCCTGGTCAATATCAAGTGTAACAGGTGTTGTCAATTCAAGTGCGTTACTAAGATTCGTAAACGTAACATTTTGCCCTAAACTAACCGGGTCAGGCGATTTTGCCACATATACAGTATCGTCTGCACTTACATTAAGCTCGCCTTTAGTCGCTAATGCCCATGTACTACCGTCATTTGCGTTTGCCGTAACTGGTGTACTTATTCCATAATTGTCTGATGCTGCTGCCCATACTGCTGTATCAAGGTCAAAACTGAATTCATCGAATACCGTTATTGTCCATGTTCCATTAAGCCATGCTGTAAAGTTGGTTAAAACGACCTGTTCGCCAGTCGTTAACCCATGTTCAACACCGTTTCCATAAATGCGGGTAACTGTTCCTGTTGGATTGAAAGCGTATGCTGGATTTAAAACAGGCTTGTTACGCCCCAATTCCATATCAATATATTTTATTGCCATTATTCGTTAGGTTTTAACTCAACTTGCACCAGTTGAGGATTAAAATAAAAAGTGTCTGCTGTATTTGCAACGCCTAAAAGCTGCACTACGGTATCTTCCACGATAGGGTCGGCATCAAAGGGCGAAGTTTGCGTGAGTGTGTTTCCGGTTGTTCCGGTAATGGTGAGGTAAATCCAAGCGCCAATGCTCCAGTTCCAGGCATCGTCGCGCACAAAGCCAATGAGCAGGTAATGTCCGGTTGCATCGGCTTCCACTTCATCGTCAATAAGCATAGCCAGGGCAGTTGCGTTGGCGATAACGTCTGCTTTGGCTATCTGCGCCTTGCCGCTGGAATTGAGCCGCACCACATCGCCAAACGCCTGCGCTTCATTGGCGGTGAATTGGGTTGTTATGCCGCTGGCGGTTTGGTCGGTTGCCGGGACAGCGGTTAGTTCTGTGCTGCCGCCGCTTCCGCCGGCTTCATCTTCCCAAGCAGTATGATAATTCGTTGCGGATTGTTTTTTCAGGACTTGCCCGGTAGTTCCGCCGGTTGGAACCCCAACACCGTCGTCACCGTCTGCACCATCGTCACCATCCTCTCCATCTTCGCCTTTATACTTTTTCCAAAGTCCGGTAAAGTCACCAACAACCGGGGTCGGTATTTCGGTGTCAGTGGAAAGTATGGCAATGTAATCCATTGCTGCATCAAAGGTTAGAGTAAAGCCCGTGCCGGAAGCATCAGAAGCATAAGCGATATAAACAAAGGCACTGTCAGTGCCACCTCCCTCTGCATCCACTTCCTCAACTGCTGTAACCAATCCCTTTTTGTTTACGGTTACTTTAGGGATTTTAGTAGTTG
>Ga0265295_1001214_pt1 | contig 46568 bp, 43 predicted proteins | sample Munlansysbiofilm_FD_192503 | JGI IMG/M metagenome (GOLD analysis project Ga0265295, IMG submission 192503) | Leachate microbial communities from a municipal landfill in Southern Ontario, Canada - Methane capture system biofilm | ecosystem: Engineered > Solid waste > Landfill > Unclassified ...
GTTTCTGGACAAACTGTTTAAAAAGAAGATAGAGGGAAAGACCGTAGAGGAATGGTACGGGCTTGCAACAGCAGAAACCGATCCTGAGAAAAAAATAGAGTATTTTGACAAGGTACTGGCATTAAAACCTGACTTTGCAGGAGCCTGGAACCTCAGAGGGCTTGAATTTGTGGTTCTCAAAAGGTATGAAGAAGCCATTACCTCGTTTAACAAAGCTCTTGAGATAAGACCAAATTATCTGGAAGCAAAGTACAATAAAGAGGATGCTGAAACTGAATTAAGGAAAATAAAGGCGGCAGAAAGTCCGGCTGAAGGCAGATAAAGCAGGACAAAAAATATATGCAAAAAGAAGAAGAAAACGAAAATAAAAGAAAGAAACGATAAAAGAAGAAGAAAACGAAAATAAAAGAAAGAAACGATAAAAGAAGAAGAAAACGAAAATAAAACCAGTAATGAATAAAACCAGTAATGAATAAAACCAGTAATGAATAAAACCAGTAATGAATAAAACCAGTAATGAATAAAAAAGTCAGGAAAACAGATTGAACAGGAGTATTTCCCGACTTCCAACCTGTAAATTTATTTTTTCCCGCGGCTGAGGGCTTGAAGCCCGAGCTTTACAGGTCCTGGGAGTTTTCCGCACTGCATGACCTTCATCTGCTCCGGGGAAATAAACCTGAAAGCCGCATTCATGAGGGCATCGGATTTCATTATGCCGTCCATTATCTGCCTTGCCTGTACCGAAGTTTCAAGCGCCTGCCCGAATTGAGCTCTCCATCGCCTGTCATACTCTTCAAGATCGCATTTCCCGGCTGCAAATTCGGCTGCAGTTTCCCCTGCAATTTTTCCAGCTATCATGGCAGGAGGAATTCCACCACCGTTCGTTGCGATGATATGTCCGGCTGCGTCCCCGACGACCAGGGAATCTGCTGTTGCGGTATTTGCAGGAGCTCCATTAACAGGGATAATACCTGCAATGACATTCATTATAACGGCGTTTTTCAGCTTTGGGCCTGCCACAGGGTGTTTCTTTATAAAACGGTGCAGGTACTCTTTTGCAGAAACCCCTTTCTCAGCCATGCAACTCCGGATTCCGATTCCTACATTTGCCCTGTCCTTTCCCTCAGGAAAAACCCATGCATACCCGCCAGGAACATAATCTTTTCCAAAATACATCTCAAGGGCATCCGGGTCAATATCAACGTTCCTCACCTGGTATTCTATGGCTACGGATGTTTCTCTTGCTTCTGGTTTCATAATAAGGCCCCTGGATTTTGCGACAAGGGAGTTGGGACCGTCAGCTCCGATGATCGCTTTTGCCCTGATCGTGTGTTTTCCGAAAATTCCTGATGTTTCAACAGTCGTACCCTGTATTTTTGTAACGCGGGTCTTAACCATAAGCTCAGCCCCTGCCTCTGCAGCCTGCTCTGCAAGGTACTGGTCATACCTTCTCCTGTCAAGGACCGCCCCCTTCACAGCAAATTCTTTTGCATTGCAGTTTGGGGGAATAATGCGCTGGGTCCTGATTGGCTGCAGCACGCAGGAGTCAGGATAATTTTTCAGCGCTCCTGGAAGGTCAGCTTCAGGCAAAAGAGCCTTAACCTCCGAGGCATCAGGGAGAAATCCCGCACACTGGATAGGGCTTCCGATTTCCCTTTTTTTGTCAAGGAGAAGTACAGAGGCTCCTTTCTTTGCAGCATATAATGCGGCAGTGGAACCTGCGGGGCCTGCGCCCACCACCACGATGTCATAAGAGGTCTCCGGGATCATGAAAGAGTCTTCCTGTTGTTTATTTTGCCTCTGCAATTTACTTAAGAATTGTTTATTAAACCTTTCCTGAAAACCGGAAACACAAACTAAAACGAAAGGAAGTTTTCATTTTATAGAAAAATTTAAATAGTATGAGATAGTACAACGGTTACCGGCTTCCGGTGAAGAAATAAAACGAGGAGCAAGGTAAAACATGAGACAAATAGCAATCTACGGAAAGGGCGGTATAGGAAAATCCACTACCACGCAGAATCTTACTGCAGCCCTTGCGACTATGGGAAACAAAATTCTCCTTGTGGGATGTGACCCCAAAGCAGACTCTACCAGAATGCTGCTTGGCGGCCTGAACCAGAAAACCGTGCTTGACACACTCAGAAGTGAAGGAGACGAAGGAGTAAACCTTGACGTCGTTGTACAGCCAGGTTTTGGGAATATTAAATGTGTGGAATCAGGAGGGCCCGAGCCCGGTGTAGGATGTGCAGGCAGGGGCATTATTACTTCCATAGGGCTGCTCGAAAACCTGGGAGCCTACACTGAAGACCTTGACTATGTATTCTACGACGTGCTTGGTGACGTCGTATGCGGAGGTTTTGCCATGCCAATCCGTGAAGGAAAAGCCAAGGAGATCTATATTGTTGCCAGTGGGGAACTGATGGCAATTTACGCAGCAAACAACATCTGTAAAGGACTTGCCAAGTTTGCCAAAGGTGGAGCCCGTCTTGGAGGCATCATCTGTAACAGCAGAAACGTAGACGGAGAACGTGAACTTCTTGAGGCATTCGCGCAGAAACTGGGAAGCCAGCTAATCCATTTCGTGCCCAGGGACAACATCGTTCAGAGGGCGGAAATCAACAGAAAAACCGTGATCGACTTTGACCCAGAATCCAATCAGGCAAAAGAATACCTGACTCTCGCCAGCAACGTCCAGAACAACACCAAACTAGTGGTCCCGACTCCGCTCCCTATGGAAGAGTTAGAAGCCATGATGGTGGAATTCGGGATTGTTGAGCTATAATTGCAGAATGCAGGAATTAAGAGCCTTAACTGCTGAGTTAACACCGAACCAGACGGAGGAGATAAAGAAATGCAAATGATACGTGCGATCATAAGGCCCGGAATGGAGCCAAAGGTTGTCGAGAGCCTTGAAAAAGAGGGCTGCATTTCCCTTACAAAAATGGAAGTATTCGGGCGAGGGAAACAAAAAGGGATCCATATTGCAGACGTGCACTATGACGAACTGCAGAAGACCATGCTCATGATGGTTGTCGAAGATGAACACAGGGACAGAGTTGTACAGACCATAATGGAAGCAGCCAGGACCGGAAAATACGGAGACGGAAGAATATTCGTAAACCCGGTTGAAGAAGCCTACACCATAAGGACTGGAAAGCCCGGACTTTGAGCCGGATTTTTGGAGGAAAAATCCGTGAAAGAGATTACGGCAATAATCAGGATGAACAGAGTCCAGAAAACCAAGGATGTCCTCCTTGAATGCGGCTTTCCCTCCTTTACCGTGAGAAGGGTGATGGGCCGCGGAAAACAGAAAGGACTCTGCTTTGAATTTAACCCACCTCTGCCAGAACCTGAAAAGGAAGCAGAGACCTGTATTCACTTCATTCCAAAACGCATGTTCACCATTGTGGTGGATGATGAAAATGTAAACGAAGTGGTTCGGAAAATTATAGAGGTAAACCAGACCGGACATCCGGGAGACGGAAAAATATTCGTATCAAGTATCAGCGAAGCATACCGCATAAGGACCGGAGAAAGCGGAGAAGCAACCGTGAATAAGGAGATGGTGTGATATGGGAGCGGAAATTAACTCTGAGATTGGAGACAAACAGCAGCTTGTTGAAAATATGATGAAAGCGCTCCCGGAAAAGGCTGCAAGAAACAGGAGAAAACACATAGTTGTCAGGGACTGTTCCACCGAACAGCACATTGAAGCCGACGATAAGGTAATCCCCGGAATCCTTACAAACCGCGGATGTGCTTTTGCTGGCACCAAAGGTGTGGTTTTCGGGCCGATCAAAGACATGGTGCATATCGTCCACGGGCCCATAGGCTGCGCATTTTTCACCTGGGGGACCAGGCGAAACTTTGCAAAGGCAGAAGAGGGCGAAGACAACTACATGAATTACTGCGTATGCACGGATATGAAGGAGACCGATATTGTCTTTGGAGGAGAAAAAAAGCTAAAGAAAGCCATTGACGAAGTTGTAAAAATCTTCAATCCCGAAGCAGTTACCATCTGCGCAACCTGTCCTGTCGGGCTTATAGGAGACGACATTGAAGCAGTTTCAAGGGAAGCTGAAAAAGAACACGGTATAAAAGTAATTCCTGCCCGATGTGAAGGGTATAGGGGAGTCAGCCAGTCAGCCGGACACCATATTGCGAGCAACGCCCTGATGGAGAACCTTATCGGGACCGAGGATATCAAAAACCCCACCCCGTTTGACATCAACATATTCGGAGAATACAATATCGGAGGAGACCTCTGGGAAATTAAGCCGATCCTTGAAAAAATAGGGTACAGGATTGTCTCAACCTTTACCGGAGACGGGTCATTCCATAAACTTGCACAGGCCCATAGAGCAAAACTCAGCATCCTGCTCTGCCACCGCTCCATCAACTACACAAACCGCATGATGGAAGAGAAATACGGGATTCCCTGGCTGAAGGTCAATTACATAGGTACAAAAGCTACTGAAAAGTCACTCAAGAAAATGGCAGAGTTCTTTGACGACCCTGAAATCACCAGAAAAACTGAAGAAATCATTGCCGAAGAAACTGCAAAGTACAGAGACGAGATAGAGAAATACAGAAAGAAGCTCCAGGGAAAAACCGCCTTTATCTATGCAGGAGGTTCAAGAAGCCATCACTACACGAACCTCTTTGAAGAGCTCGGCATGAAAGTGGTTGTTGCAGGCTACCAGTTCGCTCACAGGGACGACTATGAGGGCAGACAGATCATTCCCCACATGCAGGAAAAAGCCCTTGGTTCGATCCTTGAAGATATACACTACGAAAAGGATGAAAATGTCAAACCGGCAGTCAGTCCTGAAAGGATTGAGGAGCTGAAAAAGAAAATCGGTCTCATGGACTATGAAGGGCTCTTCCCGGAAATGAAAGATGGGACCATTGTTATAGATGACCTCAACCACCACGAAACCGAAGCCCTCCTGAAAACCCTTAAACCTGACATTTTCTGCTCAGGGATCAAGGATAAGTACTGGGCTCAAAAGCACGGGATCCCTTCAAGGCAGATCCATTCCTATGACTACAGCGGACGCTATACCGGTTTTTCCGGAGTTGTAAATTTCGCAAGGGACATAGACATGGCTATGCACAGCCCCACCTGGAGGTTCATACGCCCGCCCTGGAAAGGAGAAGGAGAAGAATAAGGAGGGACGAAAAATGTTAGACTATACCCCATGTGAAGAGATAACCAGAGAAGCAGTAACCATCAATCCTGCAAAGATCTGCCAGCCAATAGGTGCGGTATATGCGGCTCTTGGTGTCCACAACTGCATGCCTCACAGCCACGGTTCACAGGGCTGCCTTTCGTACCTGCGTATGTGCCTGAGCAGACACTACCGCGAGAACCCTGTCGCAACTACCAGCAGTTTCTCAGAAGGTACCGCAGTTTTCGGAGGTGCAGCAAACCTCAAGGAAGCCCTTGGAAATCTGACTGCAATCTACAAACCTGAAGTAATTGCCATCCATACAACCTGCGTGGCGGAAACCATAGGAGATGACGTCGGAGTTATCATTGAAGACGTAAGGGCTGAAGAACTCATAGACCCATCAATCAAGATCTGTGCGGCTTCCACTCCAAGTTACGTGGGCACTCACATAACCGGCTATGACAATATGGTAAAGTCCTTTGTGACCACCTTTGCCAGAAAAACCAAGCCGAACGGAAAACTCAACCTTATCCCCGGCTTCGTGGAACCCGGAGATATCCGGGAAATAAAGCGCATACTCTCAATCATGGGAATTCCGAACATCGTCTTCCCGGACACAACCGATGTTTTTGATGCTCCCCTTACCGGAGAGCCGGGGATGTACCCGAAAGGAGGGACTCCGATCGGAGATATAGAGGATTCCGCAAATTCTGCAGGGACCATAGCCCTCTGCAGGATGGCAGGAGGATCAGCAGCAAAAATCCTGGAAAGCAAGTTTAAGGTTCCGGCAAAAATAGGGCCTACCCCTATAGGGATAAGGAACACCGACCGCTTCGTAATGAACGCAGCAAAACTTGCCAATGTGGCGATCCCTCCGGAACTCGAGGATGAACGCGGCAGGCTTGTAGATATGATGACCGATGCTCACCCTCATTACCATGGGAAAAAGGTTGCCATCTATGGGGACCCGGACATAATTTCAGGGCTTACGAGCCTTGTGATGGAAATGGGCATGGAACCGGGTGTGGTGCTTACCGGCACCCAGAACTCTGAATTCAAAAAAGAAGTAGAAGGACTCACAGGTTCCGAGTACCCGGAAGCCGATATTATCTCGGGAGGGGACCTCTTCATGCTCCACCAGATCATCAAGCGAAAGCCCGTGGACCTCCTCATCGGCAACACATACGGGAAATTCATATCAAGGGCAGAGGATGTGCCCCTTGTAAGGGTAGGATTCCCGATAATGGACCGGGCAAACCTGCACTACTTCCCGATCATGGGGTACGCCGGAGCTGCACGACTGGTGGAGCGCATAGGAAATACCCTGCTTGACAGGAAAGACAGGGACGCACCGGACTGGTTACTTGAAACAATCCAGTAACAAAGGAGCCTGAATATAAAGGTAGTGATCTGAAAGGTACTGACCTGAAAATCTCAGAGATGACAGCAAACTGATAAATTCAAAATTGGAAAAAGTGGAAAACCGCCGCTGCAGTTCTGAAAACAGGTAAAAATCTGAAAACAGAAGCAGAGGGGAGTGAAATAGATGATTGAGAAAACCGGGATAGTGGATACGCTCGAAGAAAGGCAACCGTATATTACCAGAAAACAGGAAAAGGGGCAGGAAATTCCCCTTGCCTGCGACAATAACTCTCTTGCAGGAGCCATTAGCCAGAGGGCATGTGTATATTCGGGAGCAAGAGTTGTCTTAAACCCCGTAACCGATGCAGTCCATCTGGTCCACGGCCCCATAGGCTGTGCAGGGTATACCTGGGACATAAGGGGTGCAAAGTCCAGCGGAGTCGAAACGAACCGCAGCAGTTTCAGCACGGACATGAAAGAGATCGATGTTGTCTTCGGAGGAGAGAAAAAACTCTCAAATGCAATTGATGAGCTGGCAGGCATCTACCGCCCTCCTGTCATTTTCGTGTATTCTACATGCATTGTGGGAATTATCGGAGATGACCTGGAAGCCGTATGCAAAACAGCAAGCAAGAAGCACAATATCCCGGTAATCCCTGTAAAGTCCGAAGGGTTCAAAGGCAACAAGTCCGACGGATACAAAGCTGCATGCAATGCCTTAAAGCAGCTTATAAAAAGACCTGAAAAGAAGACTGTAGAAAAAAAATCCGAAATAAGGTCTGAATCTAAAAAACCGGATATTAAACACTCAAAAATCGAGAAGATGGAAATCAAAAAACCGAAGATCAATATCCTCGGGGACTTCAACGTGGCTGGGGATGTCTGGCTCGTAAAACCCCTCTTTGAAAAGATGGGAATCGAAGTCATAGTCTCCATGACCGGAGATTCGACTGCCGAATCCATTTCAAGGGCAGCGGAAGCAGACCTCAACCTCGTCCAGTGCAGCGGATCAATGACCTATCTTGCAAAATGGATGCAGCAGGAGTACGGGATTCCATATCAGACTGTAAGCTTCTTCGGAATCGAAGATATTTCCATTGCTCTTCGGGAAACTGCGGAATACTTCGGCTCGGAAGAAATGAAAAAGAAAGCAGAAAAGATTCTTGAAGCCGAAACAAACCGTATCATGCCTGAAATTTCCCGTGTAAGAGAGAGTATCAAAGGGAAAAAGGCCGCAATCTATATGGGAGGCCCTGCCAAAGCTCTCACGCTTATCAAAGGTTTTGCGGAACTGGGCATGGAAGTGGTCATTATAGGGACCCAGACCGGGAAAAAGGAAGACTACGAGCAGATCAGCTATTCGGTCCGGGACGGGACGGTCATTGTGGATGATGCAAACCCCCTGGAACTTGCAGACCTGCTCGTGAAACAGAAAGCCGACCTGATGGTTGCAGGCGTGAAAGAGAGGTTTATCGCATACAAGCTGGGCGTTGCTTTCTGCGATTTCAACCACGACAGGGTGGTGGAGTTCGAAGGCTTTGACGGCTTTGTAAACTTTGCAAAGGAAGTGGATGCTTCCATTAACAGCCCTGTCTGGAAAGCTGTCAGGCAGAGGACCCTTAACCCCGAACCCCTGGAGCCGAAAAAAACCATGGTAGAATCGGGACAGGAAAAAGCCACAATCAAAGAAGAAGTTTCCGAAAAACCATACTCAAAGAAGTGTAAGGGTCTAGCCCCGAAACCGGAGTTTTTACACTCCGGACAGGATGCTGTAGTTGAGAGTGAGGTATGAGGAGGCAATGAGATGACTAAAAGAAACTATGCAACCGTGAACCCCTGTGTTATGTGCCAGCCCATGGGAAGTGCCCTTGCCTTTAAAGGAATTGAAAACACCATGATCCTCTACCACGGCTCCCAGGGATGCAGCACCTATATGCGCCTGCACCTTGCCCACCATTTCAGGGAGCCTGTGGATATTGCCTCAAGCTCCCTGAGCGAAAAAGGGGCTGTCTACGGGGGCAGGGAAAACCTGAAAAAGGGACTCAGGAACGTCATCAACAGGTACAGACCGAAGGTGATAGGTGTTGCGACCACCTGCCTTGCAGAAACGATCGGCGATGATGTTCCTGCGATTATCAGGGAATTCAAAGAGGAAGAAGGGATCGGAGACAACCCTGAAAAAGATATAATAATCATTCCGGTTTCCACTCCCAGCTATGGGGAAAGCCATGTCAGCGGATATATAAAATCCCTGGATGCCATTGTAAGGAAATTTACGGAAAAACCTGAAAGTCCGGAAAAACCGAAAATCCCGGAAGACACCGAAATCATGGATTACATGGAAAACATGGAAATTATGGGGTATACGGACATCCTGGAAAAAGAAAAGGCAAGGGAAAGCATGGGGAATGCAAAAAGTCCTGGCATGAAGAAAGAAGCACCCTATCCGATTAAAACTTCAAACGGCAAGCTCAACATTATCCCTGTCGAGAGCGTCTCCCCGGCTGATGTGAGGGAAATGAAAGAGATCCTTGCACAGACCGCAGGGGGCTACATCTTTCTCCCGGACATTTCCGATACCTTTGATGCACCACTTCGGGACCATCTTCCAAAAATCGCTCCCGGAGGCACTCCGCTTTCGGAGATTGCCGATATGCCTGACAGCAGGGCAAGCCTGGGCCTGGGTGTTGTCAGCACGAACCTGGCTGTGAAATACCTCGAAACTTCCCACGGGGTTCCCGGACACAACGTCCCCATCCCCATAGGGCTCTCAAACACCGACCTTTTCTTTATGGAACTGGTCCGTATCCTTGGATGCCCTATCCCTGAGAAATACCAGAAAGAAAGGGGAAGGCTACTCGATGCCATGGTAGATGTGCATAAGTACCTCTATGGAGTAAAGGCAGCGGTCTACGGGGACCCGGACACTGTATTTAGCCTGACGACCTTCATGCTGGAACTCGGGATGAATCCCGTCCTGGTAACAACCGGAAGCAAAAGCCGGAACTTCGAAAAGAGAATAAAACAAATCTTTGAAGAGATCAGGCCGGAACTGGAACCTGTAGTTCTGGACGGGATTGACTTTGACAGCCTTAAAGATGCAGTAAAGGAATGCAGTCCTGAAATCCTGATAGGAAACTCCAACGGGAGATATATTGCCAGAGCACTCGACATCCCGCTTGTAAGGGTTGGACTGCCAATCCATGACAGGGTAGGCGCACAGCGCATCCTTACTGTCGGGTACAGGGGAGCCCTGGAACTTCTGGACAGGATCACAAACATCATCCTTGAAGCTACGGATACTTTCACCGCGCCTGTACAGCCGGAATCTGAAATATATGCCGGTAATGGAGCAGAAAACGAATATGCAGAGGAATTGCAGTGAGCGGCAGAAGGGAAAAAAGCGACAGAAAGGCAAAAAAACTGATACTTCCGGCTTTTGCAGCAATTCTCTGTCTTGCCGTACTTACCTTTATTGCAGTCTCCCATGAGACAGAAGAAGAAACAGCCACCATCACCGTTTCGGCTGCAGCAAGCCTTACTGAAGCTTTCACTGACATTGCCAGAGAATTCGAAGCCGAGAACCCGGACACAAAGGTCGAACTGAATTTTGCAGGTTCGGGAACACTTCGAAAGCAAATTGAGTCAGGAGCACCTGTTGATGTGTTTGCTTCGGCTTCGGAGAGTGATATGGACCTCCTCTCTGGAAAAGGTCTGATCGAAGAAAGCTCAAGAAGAGATTTTGCAGCAAACACCGTCGTAATGGTGGTGCCTGAGAAAAACCGCTCAGAAAGCCCGAAAAAGTTAGAAGACCTGACTGCACACAGCGTAGAAAAAATTGCGATAGGAAACCCTGAAACTACGCCGGCAGGCAAGTACGCAAAACATGCACTGGAAGATGCAGGGATCTGGGACGAGATAGAGAGTAAAGTTATCCCTGGAGAAACTGTGAAGCAGGTGCTCACTTATGTGGAAACCGGAGAAGTTGATGCGGGTTTTGTGTTCATTACAGATGCAGAAAACTGCCGGAAAGACCTGTATGAAATAGCACTTACAGTTCCTGTTAACGAATCTATAATTTACCCCATAGCGGTAATAAACGAATCCTCAAGCAAGGAAAAAGCACAAAAATTCGTTAATTTCGTTATCGGAAAAAGAGGGCAGGAAATTCTGGCAGAACACGGCTTTAAGAAGCCATGAATTAGAAAATCAAAATTACAGATTGAAGGACTTTGTAAATTGAAAAAGTAAGGATAAGATTCAGGCTTTTAACCAGAACAGGGCCTGAAAATTTGGAAGGGATTTAATGGAAATGTTTCAGGTGGTCATGAGCCCTCTTTTGCTTACTCTCAAAATTGCCGCAGTTTCAACCTTCTTTGTGACATTTCTGGGTATTCTGATCGCCTATGTGCTGGCAAAAAAAGAGTTTAGCGGAAAATGGCTGGCTGATGCGCTCGTGACCCTTCCCCTTATTCTGCCACCAACTGTAACCGGTTATATTCTGGTTATTCTCCTCGGTAAAAACGGAATTTTAGGAAATATCTTTACCGAAATTACGGGAAAAGGCATACTTTTTACCTGGCAGGCAGCAGCCATTGCAGCCTTTGTAGTCTCTTTGCCCCTGATGGTAAAAACTGCCGCCTCAGCCATAGGGACTGTGGACAGGAGTGTTGAGGAAGCAGCCCGTATCCTCGGGAGAAACGAACTGGAAACTGCTCTCTTCATAACCCTGCCTCTTGCAAAAAAAGGCGTCATCGCAGGCTGTATTCTGAGTTTTGCAAGAGCAGTCGGAGAGTTTGGGGCAACCCTGATGGTTGCTGGAAATATTCCGGGAAAGACAGGCACAATGCCTCTTTCCATCTATGGGGCATACCAGACCGGAAATAATGAACTTGCCAGCCTGCTTGTGATAGTTCTGGTTGCCATATCCTTCCTGACCATTGCAGCAACCAGCAGGCTTGCTGAAAAATAAGAGGTGAAGGCTGAATGACTATTGAAGTTGACATTGAGAAGGAATTCTACGGAAGAAAACATGGGAAGAAAGGAGAAAACCCGAGCTTTTCAATGAACTGCAGCTTTGATGCCGATTCCGGTTTTTCAGTCCTGTTTGGTTGCTCGGGTTCGGGAAAAACTACGGCTCTCCGCTGTATAGCAGGGCTGGAAATCCCGGATGCAGGTGCTATAAAAATAAACGGTAGTATTTATTTCGACAGCAGAAAGAAAATAAACCTGCCCCCTCAGAAACGGAAAATCGGTTACATGTTTCAGGAAAATGCTCTCTTCCCGCACATGAATGTCCGGCAGAATATCGAGTTCGGGTTAAAAGGTCTAAGATCCGTGGAAAAAACGAAAAGGGCAAACGAAATGCTGGTCCTTGTGGGAATTGAAGAGCTTGAGTTTGCCTACCCTGATGAGCTCTCCGGCGGGCAGAAACAGAAAGTTGCTCTTGCCCGGGCTCTCGCGCCTGATCCGGAAATCCTCCTCCTGGACGAGCCATTTTCATCCCTGGATACCGTTGTCCGCGTAAAACTGAGAAAAGAGTTGCGCATGATCCAGAAAGGACTTGGAATTCCTGTAATCTTCATCACGCACGACCCTGTAGAAGCATTTACCATGGCTGACAGGATGATAGTCTTTGACGGCGGCAGGGTGCAGCAGACGGGCTCTCCTGAGGACATATTCTACCATCCTAAAAGCCGCTATCTTGCAGAACTTGTGGGCTTCTCAAACCTTTTTGATGATGCGGTAATCGAGGGACACGGGCAGGGAGCCGAATGTACTTTCCTCTGGTCTCTGGGAACCGGGATAACTGCCCCCTATATCGAACGCACGGCAGGAGAAAGGGTTAGCTGGGGCATCAGGCCTGAGAATATTGAGCTTGTGTGCAGGAAGAATATCCATGCTATCCGGAAGGAAAACCGGAAAAACCTGTTCGACGGGACAATAATGAGCGTGGTAAACAAAGGCACCAGCCGGATAATGTCTCTCATACTCGCGGAAAGCGAAGATGTCCTGAAGGTAGAGGTTGCAAACAGAGTCTTTGATTCACTAAAAATAGAGACCGGAGACGAATGCACGGTCAGGCTAAGGACTTCGGATATGATTGTTTTCTAAGCAGAGTTCCGTCTCGCCCGAGTTCCGTCTCGCCCGAGTTCCGTCTCGCCCGAGTTCCGTCTCGCCCGAGTCCCGTCTCGGGAGGACGGGGTCCTTTTCGCTCGCTTTGCTCGCTCAAGAGGACTAATTTATAGTTAGTGGTGAGTTCATTGTTAAATGAAAAAATAAATCCCCCGGACCGTTTGATTGTCCGGGATAATTTTCTGTCGGTTAATATGGTTGAGTGGTCTCGTTCAGGTCCTCGATATAGGTCCCGGCCCCGAGCCACCAGGTGTCGTCAACCTTCTGGACGTAGCTCATCTTTGGTTCAGGGGTCATATTGCGGGCCGGATTGTAGTAGTGGTAGAAGAGGAAACCCCCTCCCTGCTGTGCGAGGAAGATCTCAACCTTTGTATAATTCACCCCGTAGGGGTCCTGAAGTCCGGAAAGGTCGGTTCCGATCAGCTGGGGCTGGTAGGGAAGCGCCAGGGTCGTCCCGTTGTAATCAAAGGCATAGACATAGAGGTTGCCGCGGACGAAAGTCCCATTCTGGTCATTGAATTTCGCGATCGCTGCATCTTTTCCACTCGTATTAGCATAGTCAATCGCCTCCCCTACAAAAGATTTCAGGCTCTCTCTAACCTGGGGATCTATCCCCGCATTCACGATCGATGAATTCTCAGGCGGATTATAAATTCCAGCCCCAAGTATCCAGCTCTGGTTTACCATCATCACGTAGCTGAGTTTTTGTTTGACAGTGAAGTTGTCTGCAGGGTCTGCATAGAGATATTGAACAAAACCCCCTCCTGACTTTGCTGTAGATATCAGATCCTGGATAAAAAGTGTTCCATTCGCGTCCGTGAGATTCCACCGGTTGGTCCCGATAATTTCGGGCTGGAAGGGAAGAGCAAGAGTGGTGCCGTTTGTATCATATGCGAAAATATAGAGTTCGCCATCAACGAACTGGCCTGTCTGATTGTTGAACTCACGGAAAGCTGCTTCCTGTCCGTTCACATGAGCATATTCGAAGGCTTTCTCGACGAATGCTACAAGTTCCTCGGGAGATGCAGTGGAATTATTAGCCGGTGTTGCCTCGGACTCGTTATGGCAGTCCTTATAATTGCCGCTGCACACAATGTAGGAGTTTCCATCGCTTCCCCGGGTTAACCTGTAGTAAGTTGTCTTATAGTACAGGTTCGCCTGGACAGGATGCATATAGACGTAATCTACCCAGCCGGTCCCGTTATTCAGTGCTCCTTCTAAAATGTCATCACGGAAAGGCTTGCCAGTTACATCTGTTTTGCCCCTGAAGTTCTCGCCGACAACCTGAATATTGTCTGCATGAGCAACCATAGTCAAATTCATATCATAGACGAAGACATAGAGGCTCGGATCTTCCTGGTTTCGATATGGTGCTTCACCCGCGTTGATGCGTCGGAAAGTATCTGCAGCGTTATTCTCTATTGCTGCTGCAGTTGTATTTACAAGCTCCACCACCAGGTCGTCGGTGAATGCCTGCCTGGCACATCCAACCCCCAGATTCCGGTAAATTATCCTCTCATAATCGCTGACTCCCTGCTCATCTTTCTGCTTCCGCACTGTCTCGAGCGCATTATCAAAGGCAAGGACCAGCGCATCCGGGACGTCTTTGCTGAAGATATAATAGAAATCGTTCTCGCTCAGAGTATACACGATCTCATAGTTGTTGGGATCCTCTGAACTCTGTAACATCTGGTGTCTCCCGGCAAGGTCACCGGTTGCCCAGAGATCGATCTCACCATCAGCCAGCATTTGAAGGAGGTCTTCGGGTGTTTCGCCATTGACAATCTGTGATTCGCTCACACCCTGGCTGGCGAGGAGGTCGTTTTCGATGGAAGCCTCCACTGTACCGATCCTGTACTGGTTGAGGTCCTCTGCAGAAGATATTGTAATATTACTGCTTATCGGTGCATAGAGGACAAAGCTGGCTCTGGTAAAAGGTCCTGCCCACTTGTAAAGGGGCTCGCGTTCCGCTGTGCGGACAATAGAGAAAAGAACCGTGCTGGAATTGTTCTGTGCGATCTTGAAACCTTCTGCCAGAGGGACGATGCGGACATCTGCCCCTGAACGGTTTACGCCAATATTCTTGAAAACGGACTCAAGTATCTCTACAGAGATGCCGGTGACATTTCCATCCTCCTGGTAATTGAATGGAGCCCACTCTTCGGTCAGGTAATTGAGCCGGGCAAGGCCTACCGATGGGATATGCTGCCCGAGGATCCGATCATATTTGCTGATGCCTGCAGAGTCTTTCTCCTGTTTAAGAGCATCCAGTGCCTGCTGGAAGGATTTAATGACTGAATCAGAGGTATTTTTATTGAAGGCATAATAAAGATCCTGAGCTTCTAACTGATACACAACTGTGTAGGCATAATAGTTCCCGGTTACCTGTTCAGTGAAGTGCCTCCCTGCTTCCTCAGGACATGCCCAGAGATCTATCTCGTCATTCTCGAGTGCGGCGATGTTTGCGGATGCGTTGCTTTTGGGCACGATCTGGCTCTGGTTTACCCCAATATTAAGCAGCTGCTGAGCCGCTACATCGTCGCTGATAACTCCAATCCGGTATTCCTTCAGATCTTCAGGGCCGTCTATTGTGACTCCAGGGTCTCTCTTGGCGAACAGAACGTACTTATCAGAATAAATAGGCCCTACCCACTTGAAGGACTGCTCTCTTTCGGGAGTTCTTGCTGTAACGAAGAGAACCGTATTATTCCGGGTGAGAGCAGCCTGATACCCCTCAGTCCAGGAAACGAGATGTATCTCTTCCCTGGTCACCTTCTTCCCCATTTTCTCGGTGATCGCCTCAAGGAGATCGATAGAAATGCCTTTCAGCGTACCGTTATCCATGTAATTATAAGGCGGTAGCTGTTCTGTGTAGTATGTAAGGTTAGCCGACATCATAGTGTCGTTCATATCTGTAGATGCAGCTTCAGATTCAGAAAGGGATCCGGCGGCTGGAGACAACGCTCCAAAAAATACCGCAATAAGAATAAAGCACGTGTACCTTACCGATTGCGACATAATAGGAGTCTAATGATAAGCATATAAGTAAATACTGAATGCACCTCACCAATTTGCAAAAGAAAGGCCTTTAGAAAGGTAAAAAGCTAATACCGAAGCTTTTGGTGGCCCCCCAATAATCAGTTGATATTTTCCAGATATTCATATATTCGCTTTCCACTCTCGCTTTATGTTTAATGTACACTCAATTTCCTGTACACGGGAAAGCTCAGAAAGCAGGTGCAGATGAACAAAGATTATTCAACGATAAAATATCAACCAGCTAATGAGGAACGACCAAGGAATTGTTATTGAGATAAATTATTATTTTGATGAACAGCTGATAAGATGGATTGAAAGAAAATAAAATTCATAATCATGTTCTGAAAATCTTTCAATCCATTTTTAAAATCACTCATCTCAATATTAATATTATTCTCTTTTCACGGCTCTCAAAACAACTGCTCCTTCCATATTTTCGGTTTCCGTACCAAAACCTGCTTCCTCAAAAAGCTCTTTCCATTCGGCTTCCGAAAGCTGGGGCCCGTGATGGTGCTGGTGTGCCAGCGGCTCAACTGCAGTTAATGACCCGCCTTTTTTCAACACTCTTTTGATCTCAAAAAGTGCGAACTTAATATCCTCCAGGTGATGGAGCATTAAAAAGCAGGTTACAGCGTCTATCGAGTCCTTTTCAAAAGGCAGGGCATAGGCGCTTCCTGTCCTGAACTCAACATTTGGCAATCCGAGGACTTCAGCATTCATTTCTGCCTGGCCTGTGAGGGAATCATGAAGGTCAATGCCGTAAACCTGCGATTCAGGGTTATTTTTTGCAAGCTCCATTGTGAGTGTCCCGAAACCGCAGCCAATATCAAGGATAGTTTCCCCTTTTATTTCCGGAAGCACGGATGGGATCACCTTGCCCCTTACACCGGACATGCGGTCTTCAGGGAATTTAGCTTTTTTTGCTTTTTCTGCATCTATTGAGATGAAAGGAAGGATAGAATAGACTTTTGACCCGTTAACAGCCATCAAACCCCTCACGTAAGCACTGCTGGCATCGGCTGTAACCAGTTCCACAATGGAGACTCCGACATTCCTGCAAAACCGCAGGTTCCATTCTTCTCTTTTTTCAGAGAATTTGAAATTCAGAGGAGTATGCACCACGATATAATACGAATAGCTGGGGCTGAAGTATGCTGATACTGATTCAGGTTCATTCAGGCGAATTTCGCTTATGCTTTCCCTGAAAAGGGAGAGGATTTGCAGGGAAGTTTCATCTGCCTCGTTTCTTACAATTCCGATTTCTCCAAACATAGCTCTGAATTTGATTTCAGGGAATAAAAATTCTCTGATAGAAGAGATGAAAAGGGGAAGTCTGGGTTTTGAACCCGGGTTGATCGAATTCAATAACGAATATTTTTACAGGTTTTTGCCCCAAACTGTTCAAATAATTAGCACATATTTAGATAGAATTAAATAGAATAAAGTAGGATAGAGGATACCTACTGGTGGTCGCGATGAAATACGTAATTGCAATGATAAGGCCTGAAAGGCTTGATGCAGTCAAAAGAGAGCTTCAGAAAATCGAAGTGAGCAGGTTGACTGTATCATCCGTTTCCGGCTATGGCGCTCAAAAAGGATATATGGAAATCTACAGAGCGATGGAATATGATGCAAACCTGCTTGAAAAAATCAAGATCGAAATCGCTGTAAATGACGAATTCCTTGAGCCAACAATTGAGGCAATAAAAACTGGAGCAAAAGGCAGTGACGGTTACGTTGGAAGCGGAAAGATCTTCGTGCTGCCACTTGAAAACGTGATAAGGATCCGCACGAACGAAACCGGACCTGAGGCAATTTGAGGGGTTGAAAATGGCTATAAACGGAGCAGACACTGTATGGGTATTGCTTTCATCGGCATTGGTATTATTAATGGTTCCTGCGCTGGCACTGTTCTACGGAGGGCTTGTCCAGCGTAAAAACGTCCTGAGCAGCATGATGCATTCATTCGTTGCAATGGGCGTCCTGGCTCTTGAATGGATAATAATAGGTTACTCCCTTGCGTTTTCAGAAGGCAACTGGTTTATTGGCGGCCTTGAGAATGTGTTTCTGAGCGGGATTGATCCTTACTCCGTAACAGGTACGATTCCCACCTATGCATTTGTTGCATTCCAGGGAATGTTCGCAATAATTACTCCTGCACTTATATCCGGTGCCATAGTAGGGCGTGTCAAGTTCAAGTCTTACATCGCGTTCATCCTGCTCTGGGGCCTTATTGTCTATGCCCCGGTATGTCACTGGGTTTGGGGCGGCGGATTCCTTACCGGAGAAGCCCTTGACTTTGCAGGCGGTACGGTTGTCCACATAACTGCAGGTATGTCTTCACTTGCAATACTGGCATACCTCGGCAAGAGAAGGGGATATGGTGTTGATTCCCTGAAGCCGCACAACGTTACCCTGACCCTCCTCGGAGCCGGACTTCTCTGGTTCGGGTGGTTCGGGTTCAACGCAGGCTCGGCTCTTGCTGCAAACGAAATAGCAGCCCTTGCATTCATGACCACGCTCGTTGCTCCCGCTGCAGCAGGTTTTGTCTGGATGGCGCTTGAATGGGCGCACCTTGGACGCCCCACCGCACTCGGGTTTGCAACCGGCATCCTGGCAGGGCTTGTAGGGATAACTCCTGCTGCCGGATTTGTCACTCCAGTAGCCGCGATTGCCATAGGTGCGATTGCAAGCTTCATATGTTACCAGGCTGTGATGTTCAAAAACAGGCTAGGATACGACGATTCACTTGATGCATTTGGAGTTCACGGAGTCGGCGGAATAGTCGGTGCGATATTAACAGGCGTATATGCAAGTGTAGGCGGAGAAGGCCTACTTCTCGGGAACTCTGCCCAGTTGATGATTCAGCTTCAGGGCGTGGTTATCACAATTGTATACGCAATGGCCTGCACCCTGCTGATAGGATTTGTACTCCATAAAACGATAGGGCTCAAAGTCAGTGAAAGCGAAGAAATCATAGGGCTTGACAAAACCCAGCATGGTGAAGCAGCATACAACATTTGAGTTCGGGTGAATCTTCACCCTGGCTCTCAAACAGATTTTTTTATTTCTTAACTGTTTTTTATTTCTTAACTGTTTTTTATTTCTTAACTGTTTTATATTTCTTAACTGTTTTATATTTCTTAACTGTTTTTTATTTCTTAACTGTTTTTTAGTTCGCAGAAAAACATGTTTTTTAGAGAAAGTATGTCTGATAAAGAGAAGAGGGAATTATAATTCCTGAGAACTTTTACGCTGCTTTTATAGAGGATTTAAAGGAACACTGTAAACATGAATATACGTTTTAAGAGATGCCTGGAAGACAATAAATTAAGGGTCACATGACAGGACGGTTTCATATGACAGAAAAAATCCCATCTGAGATAATTGATGAATTGGAACGCGCGAACCGTCTGCATGAACAGGCGGTATGTGACCATGAAAAATGCAGAGAATTCAGCGAAAGTCTATCCAAACTTCTGACCAGGCTTGAAGACATGAAATACTACAGGACAGCAGACAGGCTGATGAGTATCCTCATAAACTGCAGCCCCAAAGAGGCTTCCCACTGCGAAAAAGCAACCCTTGTGGGAGAAATGATGAAAGAAGTAGCAAAAGAGGCGTAAAAGGCAGCAGGGAAATGAGGACTGGATTACGTGTCCCGAAATTTAAGGTTTTCAGAGACAAACTTACCAGTCCAGCTCTCTTCTCTCAGGTTCAGCGAGGGGTATAGAACATTACAAAAACTCCCACAAGTGCTATCAATGCACCTGTAACCTCATATCTGTCAGGTCTCTTTTTATCGACAAAAAAGCCCCATATAAGAGAGGAAATAATAAAAATTCCTCCGTATGCAGCAGAAACTCTTCCGAAATTTGCCGATTGAAAGGTTGGGATGACTCCATAGATAGCTAAATATCAGCCCTCCCAGAAGCCCGAATAATGCTCCCTTATTTTCCCTTAACCACAACCAGACCAGATATCCTCCTCCGATTTCAAAAACACCTGCAAGGATGAACAGAAGAATAGTATAAAGAAAACACCTTTTTCTGGATATACAGCTTGATTCGACTTTAATTTTCATCCCTATAAAACGCTACAGAAAATATATAAATAAACTCATATTCGAACCCTTCAGGAGATCTGCAGTAGACATGAAATACAGGCTCCAAACTTATTTCAAAATAATTTGAAATAGGAAATTTTATATAGTTTATTTCAAATATATTTGAAATAATAACAAGAAATCTGAAAAAACCTGGTGGAAAAATGACCATTGATTATCTTATGTATCTCATATCGGTCGGGTTCCAGTCGCTTCAGGAGTATCTAGCTCTGCATGTGCTGATGTGCCTCCTACCTGCCTTTCTTCTAGCTGGAGCAATAGCCTCCCTCTTTTCCAAAGAATCCGTATTGAAGTTCTTTGGCGCGGATACCCCAAAATATATCTCATATACCGTAGCTGCGGTTTCAGGCTGCCTTCTTGCGGTCTGCAGCTGTACGGCTCTTCCTCTTTTTGCGGGGATATACAAAAGAGGAGCAGGAATAGGTCCTGCAACCACTTTTCTTTTCTCTGCCCCGGCAATCAATATCCTTGCAGTTGTTTATACCGCAAAAATCCTGGGATATGATATCGGAGCTGCAAGAGCCATTTTGGCTGTAATTATGTCAGTGTTTATAGGCCTTACAATGTCTCTGATTTACGAAAGGAAAGAAGCGGAAAAGAGTTCCATAAAAACCTTTGGAGAAGAAGAACACAAACACACTGTTGAACTTTTTATTTTGCTAATTGCAGTTCTTGTAGCACCGGAATTCATGTCCTCGTGGGGCTGGAAATTCACAAATCAAATAATTGCCTGGATACCCCTGATAGCTCTTACTGCATACCTGTCTATTAAGTGGTTCTCAAAAGAGGAGCTTGAAAGCTGGATGGGAGAGACCTGGTTCCTGATAAAACAGATCACACCCCTGCTCCTTATAGGTGTATTTTTCGCAGGCATTATAGTTGAAGTGCTCCCAAAAGAGATTGTAGCATCTCTGGTAGGAGGGAATTCCATTGCTTCTAACTTTGTCGCATCTATTGCAGCAGCCCTTATGTACTTCTCCACTCTTACGGAAGTCCCTATCATCAAAGCTCTTACCCTGCTTGGAATGGGAACAGGACCTTCTCTTGCCATGCTTCTTGCAGGTCCGGCACTTAGCCTTCCAAGTATGATTGTTATCAACCGGGTAATGGGAATAAAAAAAGGAATGACTTATATTTTCTTCGTAATAGTGGTTGCAACTATTTCGGGGTATATATTCGGACTTACGATTGTGTAAAAAATAATACTGAAACAAACAAGATCTAAATAACCCTAAGAAGAAATGAAGGCTAGAGATCAAATAAAAAAATGATAGAGAATAAATAAAATTAATAAAATGTTCAGGTGAAATACATGAAAATCGAAATACTGGGTACTGGATGTGCCAAATGCAAAAAAACAAAGGAACTGGCAGAAAAAGCAGTCAAAGAACTGGGCGTTGATGCTGAAATTGTCAAGGTAGAGGATTTTGATAAAATTCTTGGATATGGAGTTATGGTCACGCCTGCCCTTGTTATTGACGGAGACGTCAAAGTCGCAGGAAAAGTCCCAAGCGTGGAAGACATCAAGAAATGGATCACCAAATGAGAGTCACTAAACAAACAGGAGAGAAAAATAATGGCAGAAGAAACAAAATGTTCATGCGGCTCGGCAAATGTCGGAATCTTTGCCTGCAGCGGAGCGTCCAACGTCGGTCAGATAGCGAACAAAATTGCAGTCGAACTTACAAAGCAGGAAGTCGGGAAAATGATGTGCACCGTCGGGATTGGCGGCAGGATCAACGGGCTCCTGAAATCGGCCGAAGGTTCCGAGAGGCTTATAGCTATTGACGGCTGCCCCTTAAACTGCACGAAAGAGACCCTTGAACTTGCAGGATTTACCCCGGACAGGCATATTGTGATCTCCGAGTTAGGAATCAAAAAGAACAAAGATCTGGATCTTAAAGACGAAGAAGTTAAGGAAGCAAGGGACAAAGTAAAAGAGATACTGCAATCCGAGTGACACCCATATTTTCGTTATACTTTTTATCTTAGGTGACCTCATCACACATTCGTTATACTTTTTTATCTTTACACATTTTTTTCTCTATATCTTTTTTCATTATCCATTTTTTTCTCTATATCTTTTTTCGTTACCCATTTTTTCTTTATACCTTTACCCTTTTTATTCAAGATTATTCAAAAGCTTTTTTGAGTCCGTCCAGTCTGGATTTTTTATTCCGGACTTTTATCCTTATTGTCTTTATTCCAGCTGTTTTCTTTAACCATTTTATCATTGCATTGTTTTTATCTTCTTTTACCCCAAAATCGAAAGTTTGCACACCTTATTTATATTGACAGAAGAATACTATTAAAAGGGGCTTTAACGGGAAGGCTCGATTAAAATGTTATTATAGCCTGAAACAGGGGGAATCGGATTGATTGAAACTGTACTTGTTCCTGTAGACTTTACCATTGAAAAGGAAGACTTGCTTGGCTGCATAGGGGAATTTAAAAATGCGGGATTGAAGAAGGTTATTCTTCTGCACGTTGTGGACATACATAAAAGCCAGGGGCTTGCCCCCATGTTTGAGAGAAATGCAAAGAAAAGAATTGAGGACTACACGGGCTTTGCAGAGGAACTGGGGCTTGAAACCGAAGCTCTGGTAGTGGTAGGAGATATTAAGAGGACAATTTCAGAAACCGCGGACCGGAAAAATGTTGATGCCATAATAATGGGAGCCACAGCTAAGGGATTCATAAAAGGAAGATTTCTTGGGAGGACTACGGAACACATTGCACGCAGTTCAAAGAAGATTCTGCTTGTTGAGAAGTACGATGCCCTGAAAGAAGGGAAAGAATTTTATAAAAATGCATGCAGGGCAACTTTCTCAAGGGTTCTTGTGCCTCTTGATTTTTCGAAAGAGTCAATGAAAGCGATAGAGCAGCTTCAGGAATTTGGGGGGATAGTAAAAGAAGTCCTGCTCCTGCACGTAATAGATAACATAAAAGACATGGATTTGCTGGATGAACAGAGAGAAGAAGCAAAAGGAAAACTAGGGAGAATAAAAGAGCAGCTTACTGGCATAAAGAGCCAGTACCTTGTTGTTGAGGGCATCCCATCCGACGAAATTGTCAAATTTGCAAACATAGAAGAGGCCACTATGATTATGCTGACTTCCCGTGGGAAAGGGGATTTGATAGACCTGATACTCGGGAGCACGGCAGAAAGCGTTCTCCGAAAAACCATAAAACCCGTATTAATTATCCCTGCGAGCAAAGAATTTGATGGAGAAGAGTGGGACGAAGGAGAAGAGTATGCCTGAGGGAACTGAAGAAAGGGAGCTCGACTTTTTCAGTAAATACCTATCTATCTGGGTTGCGGTCTGCATCATACTCGGAACCGCACTGGGATATGCTTTTCCAGGATTTGCGCGCGCCCTTGGTGGAATTGAAATTGCAGAAGTTTCGATCCCCGTAGCTGTAGTACTCCTGATCATGATGTATCCTATAATGCTTAAAATTAATTTTGAAGAGATTTTGAATGTCGAAGCGAACCTGAAACCCCTCGTCCTGACCCTTGTCGTAAACTGGTTGATAAAGCCCTTTACAATGGCTTTTGTTGCGTGGTTTTTTATGAGCGTTCTTTTTGAAGCCCTGATCCCTGCTGACCTTCAGGCACAGTACATTGCAGGCATGATTCTTCTGGGGCTTGCCCCCTGTACGGCGATGGTACTTGTCTGGACCTACCTTGCAAGAGCAAATATTAACTATGCTTTAATTCAGGTCTCAGTAAATGACCTTATAATCCTGGTCCTTTTCGCCCCGCTGGGAAAATTCCTGCTCGGAGTCACAACTGACTTCCCTGTTCCTCTAATGACAATCTTTGTCTCGGTCCTGTTTTATGTGGCAATTCCTCTCGGTCTTGCTGTGCTGACAAGGCAGGTAATGATAAAGAAAAAAGGCATTTCCTGGTTTGAAAATAAACTTATACGAAAAACACAATGGATCACTCCTGCCGGGCTTTTGATAACTCTTGTCCTGATTTTTATATTCCAGGGAAGCAACATCATTAATTACCCTCTGCATATCCTCCTGATTGCGATCCCCCTTGTTCTGCAAACTTACCTGATCTTCTGGATAGGTTATGCAGGAGCGAAATACCTTAAAATCCCTTATATGGAAGCTGCACCCTCGACCTTTATCGGTGCCAGCAATTTCTTTGAACTGGCGGTAGCAGTAGCTTTAATTCTATTTGGAATGGAATCAGGGGCAGCTCTCGCGACAGTTGTGGGAGTGCTTGTGGAAGTGCCTGTTATGCTTTCCCTTGTGAAAATTATGGAAAGGAGCAGGGAGAAGTTCAAGTTCTGATGAGATTAGACATGGGAAAAAAGCAAAAAATAGAACAGATTGAAAATCAATTGATAAAACGAACTCAAAGCCTTAGCCCGTTATTTATTTACCGCAGCAGCAGCCTTTCTCTTCATCCGATTTCTCTTTTCCGGACTCCAGGGGTTTTTTCTCCTTAAAGATGATATCATAAACGTTTTCGCCGTAGTTATTCGCCCAGTTAAGCTGAGAGCCTCCGGCTATAAACATGGCAACAGCAATGGCTTCTGCAACTTCTTTTTTGCTTGCTCCATTAGCAACAGCTCTTTGAGAATGAACATCAACACAGTACTGGCAACGCATCAGGACTGAGGAGGCAACGGCTATAAGTTCCTTGGTTTTGCGGTCAAGTTCTCCACCTTCAAAGATAGAACTTCTCAGTTTTCCGAATGCTTCAGCAGTTTCAGGCAGTATTTCATCCATGAATGGCATTTTATTCCTCCGCTCAATAATACGATTTCAGTTTATAAAAGAAGGAGAGTCATATACCAAGTTTAGTTGATATTCAGGTTACGCCTTATTCAGCACTATGCAGATATACGCTGTAGGTATGTTTGTTTTCAACCCTGAAAGTAACCGATTTGTCCTGATCTACCCTGTAGTCAAGGGATTTTTCTGAGGTATTATCGTAGACCCCTGTGCCTTTTTCAGCCATTATATTTACATTTGCCAGGGCGTCGCAGCCGTTTGTGTGTGCGATGAAAATGACAGAGTTGTCAGTATGCTGAAGGATATCAAATCGGGCTTCATGGGTGTTACGGCTTATCTGACCGTACTCATAAAAAGAGACTATTGAGGCACCATTTGAATTGTAAGTATCGACCCAGTTGAGGAATTTCGAGCGGCTTATCGAATATTTTATAGCCGGATCAAGGTCAAGTTCATGAGTAAAAGAAGGGTACGCCATACCCGCTTTTGAAGCAGATTCCCACCACTCCCATGTGTTGTCATCCAGGTTTCCAACGTTTTTTTCCGCATGAACTCCAGAGTCTCCGTTTCTCCAGAACATCCCCAGGTTTTCATAGGCATAAATGGCATGCTTAATATTATCCTTGTTTCTCATCGAGCACCAGCCTGTAGGTTTTTGCCCGATTTTCTCATAAACATATGAATAGCCCTCGTCCATAATCTTATAAGCCTCTTCAGGCGGGAAGGCGTTCAATTCTTTAGAATAATGTACCCCGGTATCCCAGGAATTATCAAAAACCAGACTTCGCAGGTACTCAATGTCTGACTCGCTGCACTGCTCAAGGAGATCTATATCAAACCAGATCGTGCCTCTGTTATTTTTGCTGTTAAGATAACGTATTCCCTGCTCTGTTGTATTCCTTACATGAGGACCGTCAATTCCGAAAGGAATCAGCCTGGAGTCTCCGACAGAGGTTACTAATTTTCGGTCTGCTATCTGGTTTAGATTGTAGATGCTGATGTCCATGTACCTTCCTTTTCCGGTGATAAAGGATGTGAATTTCAGATACCCGTTTGAGAAATCCACATAAGGAAGCCTTTGCCTCTCGAAATTATAAAAGGGGGTCACAATGGATTTGCCATCTCTGGTAGATATTGTGTTTGTTTTGCTGCACCCGTCAAACGCAATTTCGAAGTCCAGTTTCTCAGAGGAGTTCCCCAGAGTTATGGTCTCGGACCTGATGTCGCCTGAAGAACTTTCGAAATAACTTATTAATAAAACCCTGTTATTTACTTCCTTAATTACCAGTTTTGAACCCGGGCTGTTAAGTTCGATAAAACTGCGGGCATCATCCGTTTTTATATCCATTGATATTTGATAGGTACATTTAACCATTGGTATAAGCCTGCAGATGTAAAGTGACCCTGCCTGCCGTTGCTGTCCGTGATAATGAACAGAGGAAAGAGACGCTGCTTCACAGAATCCAAGGCTGTCAAAAATTTTCAGGGCATCTCCCGCACGCCTGCCTGGACCGGAATCAAAAATAGTGTCTGTCACCGGAAGTAAACTGCGTGGAGATAAACATGGAGACCGTATAGTTTTATACACAAGCCCTTCTGTGACATTGTTAAAAAGAATTTGCGGTTGTAGTTCCCCGTAAATTGTCGAATAAAACCGATCATGTATTTTATTTTTCAAAAGTTTTGCAATAAAAATATTATCCGGGACGCTGTGAATTTTGGAAAAATCCTGTGAAAACAGGGTAATACTACCCTGATCAATGTTTTTGGGACTTGATGGATTAACTGTTTCAGGGGAAATGTTAACTCCTCCAATAAACGGCAGTCAAGGTTTATCTGAAAAGATAAAAATTCGGAAAGAAAGTTTTTAGATAACAGTAGAATCTCTTTTAAGAAATTATTGCGTGATACTTATATTCGTAATACATGGACTGGACATACTCCATCTTAAAACCATGTTTATTTGCGATTTTTTCTATTGTGTAGGGCTTATGGGTGTATCCGAGAATATCTTTTGGACGATTTTTAAGAGCCGCCAGGAGAGTTGTACGAGCGTCAAAAAGAATTCTGCGAAGAATTTTATCTGCTCCGAAATCTCGTGAAAATAGCCCTATTTTCCAGAGGGGATATAGTCGGGGGTCCAGAAGATCAAAAAGGACAATTTTGCCTCCTTTGTTCAGATGCCTGGAAGCATTGGCAATGAAATCATCAACTTCTTCGTCTGTGAGGTACTGGATAACACCTGCTGCGGTGATTCGGTCAAAGGAAGTGTCAAGCTTCTCCCATAAGGTTTTATCGTTAGCCAGAATTAGAGTTATATTGTCCCTTTTTCTTTCCCTGATCCTTTTGCCTGCCTCTTCAAGCATTGATGCGGAAAAATCAGCTCCTACGAGCTTTTCATATTCGAGAGAATAATAAACCAGAAGCTCTCCTGCGCCGCATCCAAAGTCGAGAAGTGTTTTGCCTCCATCCAGATGGTACAGCTTTTCCCTGGCCTCTTTGGATATAAATTCTTCCGCAGATGACCTGTGCCCACCACTTTTCTTGTTTGCAAAAAATTCTTCCCAAACATTTCTCGATTCCGACATATTTTATACCCCTGTTCCTGTTTTTAATGAATTTGCTTCATGTTAAGATGCCACGCTGAAAGGTTCATTTTATGTATAAGCTGGTCCTATAGTTAAAGAGAAGAAGAGATTTAATTTCACCCATATGTTATTAAATATTTATATGTATCGGAGTGGAGATATTTTTCCCGGATAGAGTAATTCCTAATGCTATTTTGTTTTTCCATTTTCTCAAAAATACAGTAATATCCGGATTCATGTAAATCAGGCTGATCAGGACTGAAGTGAAGATATTATCCGGAGAGATTTATCAAATGCCAGTTTCCTTGTTCTTAAGCAATCGATTCAAAACCCCAGCATTAAGTCAAAAAGTCTGAATATTCTTTTCATAAACCTGAATGCATTTCAGTTCGCGATTCAGACATGGAAACTTAATGCAAGTTCAAATAAACATGGAGTAGCATATATAAAAGATATTAGATAGAACATATTTAGAGACAGTTATCCGGAATCATGTAATTTACCCGGGATCTCCGGTAATATGAATATTTCAGGAAAAAGATACAGGAAGAAGATATAGAACATACAGGAAGAAGATATAGAACATACGGCAGGAGATTCGTATTTTGAAAACGTCTCAACCTTCCGGGAAATAAAATAGAGATACCACAACAAATGTGGCAACTGCTATTGCTTCGGCGAATTCTTTCTTTTCAGTCCCTGAAGCAACAGCTCTCCGGGCGTGTATGTCAACAAGGAACTGACAGCGCATAAGAATTCATTCTGTTAAAGTGAAAACTGGAATTATATTCAAAGAGAAAATGAGTAGCGTTAATTAATCGTCCTCAGCGCCCGGATTTTCTGCATAAGCTACTGTTCCAGCGCATTTCATTGCCCCGTGCTTCGGGCTTATGGGTATACAGAAGGTCTTCCTCGTCTTCCAGTTGATCTATTTCAGAACTCTTCTTTTCCGGCACGATGTTCTTTTTGTCTTCCATAATTTTGCCTCCATATCCCGGTTAATTCTGAATATATTCCCGGCTCCTGCTTAATGATATGAAAACATGCCTTAAAAACCAGCAGGTAAGTACCAAAAATAACTGATTTAATTCCGGAAAGGTTAAAGAGAAGTAAAAGAGAAGTATGAAATAGCAGAGAAGAAGTGAATATAGGAAATGGCAGGAGATGACCTTTCCAGATGAACTCATCTTCATTTAACTCCGGCTCCGGAACGGATTACGACAAACAATGGGCTTTTGAGGTTGCATATTTTATCCAGCACATAGGGACAACCCTGCAGAATCTGGGAAACTTTCTGAATACAGGGGACTATGTTGAAGCCCGTGTACTGGCTGCAGAGATGAAGCAAAGGGCAGAGTATGAAAAAACCCTTCAGCCGGATTTCAGGACCTCTGATTATTTCGTGCAGGCACGCAGGCTGTTTAACAGCTTCCTGGACGAATGCGTAAATTTTGCCGAACTCCTGAGGGTTACAACCATCCAGGAAGAAACCGGATGCGAGGAACTTCAGGACAAGCCCGAGCAGATAAGGAATTCCATAGACAGGCTTAACCTGTTAAAGGAAATGCTGACGGACGAGCTTCACTTAAAGGGCTGGTATTAAAGAGGCCCTGGCACAAAAAATTAAAACTTAATAAATATAAATCAGAGCAAATATACATCCGGTTCTGGATTAACAATTATTATAATTCAAGTTTTCTCCCGAATTTAACCGGGTTTTACAGCTTTTTTCAGGGAGTTCTGCCTGATAGGTAGCAAAAGGTTATATACAGGAAATGGGTCTAGTGTGTATTCACTGGAGTAAAAGACAACGGTCTGGTTACTCATTTGCCTGTATCACGGGGAAGAATTCAAAAAGTGTCCCGAACTTATCCAAGAAAGCCATTTTTTGCTGCGTAAGTTTATTTATACTGATTCTGAATTTCCCTGGTTTTAGGCAATTTTTCGCAGTGCCGGGGAGATTAACCATTTATGCGGCGTGTTTACCTGCTTTAGCTGGTAGCGTGTACCGATTTTAATAAATGGGCCTTTCCGTAAAGAAAACTGACGGACTGCGGCAGATAGTATGTAAACAGCAGGTCTGCAATCTGCAGAGCCTGTAGAAAATAATCGTAAATTCTAGAGTGAGTACATGGAAAAATTAGCAAAATTTAAGGCACTTGGGCTCTCGGACAGTACATTGAAAGCCCTCAAAAAGAAAGGTTTCGAAGAACCAACCCCGATTCAGGAAAAAGTCATTCCGCTTTTTTTGAAAGGAGAAGCAGACATTATAGGGCAGGCCCAGACAGGAACAGGAAAAACGACAGCCTTCGGAGCCCCCATCATAGAGAAAATTCCTGAGAAATCAGGACACGTTCAGGCAATAATCCTGACCCCTACAAGGGAACTCGCAATTCAGGTTTCAGAAGAACTTAACTCCATAAAAGGAGACAAGAAACTATACATTGTCCCTATATATGGAGGACAGTCCATGACCCAGCAGCTTCGCGTGCTGAAGAGCGGCGTGGACATTGTTGTAGGAACTCCTGGAAGGGTCATCGACCACCTCGAAAGAAAGAGCCTCAACCTCGAACATATCGCATATTTCGTTCTTGACGAAGCCGATGAAATGCTGAACATGGGCTTTATTGACGACATAAAAGAGATCTTAAAATCAACCGGCCCGAATAAGAGGATGCTTTTCTTTTCAGCCACAATGCCAAAGGCAATTCTTGGAATCGTCAAGAAGCATATGCAGAACTATGAGCACATTACAATCGAAAAAGAGGAACTTACAGAAACCCTGACCGAACAGATCTATTTTGAGGTCAAGGAAAGCGACAAGTTCGAAGCTCTCTGCAGGATTATCGACATTGAAGACGAATTCTACGGGCTCGTGTTCTGCCGGACAAAAACTGACACAAGCCAGCTTGCCCAGAAACTCAGCGACAGGGGTTATTTAGCCGATGCCCTGCACGGAGACCTTTCCCAGCAGGAGAGGGAAAAGATCCTTAACAAGTTCAGGAAGCAGAAGATAAACATCCTTGCAGCAACCGACGTCGCCGCAAGAGGCATCGACATTATGGACCTGACCCACGTCATCAACTATGCCCTGCCCCAGGACCCGGAGTCCTATGTGCACAGGATAGGAAGGACAGGAAGGGCAGGCAAGCAGGGAACTGCCATTACTTTTGTCACATCCACGGAATTCAGAAGGCTTACTTACATTAAAAAGACTTCAAAGTCCGAAATGAAGAAAGGCCACATTCCCGAAATAAAAGATGTAATTAAAGCCAAAAGGGCCAGAGTAAGAACAGAACTCGAAGAGACCATAAAGACGGAAGAGTACGGGGACTGCCTTGAGATGAGCCAGAAGCTCCTTGAAGAATACCCTGCAGAAAAAATTCTGGCTGCCCTTTTGAAGTTCACCTTCAAAGACAAGTTCGATGAAAGCATGTACACTGAAATCTCCAGCGGCAGCTCCTATGTCGACAGGAAAGGCAAATCCAGGCTCTTCATAGCTATGGGTAAAGCAGACGGCATGACTCCGGACAAATTGTCGTATTTCATTCAGGAAGAACTCGGGGACGGCGAACTCAAAGTAAGGGATGCAGAAATTTTCCCGCATTTCTCCTTTGTAACTCTGCCATTTGCTCAGGCTGAAGCCCTGATCGAAATATTCAAAAACAAAAGGAGAGGAAGCAAACCCTTCGTGGAACTCGCCCAGAAATCCAGGGGAAGAAGCTCAAAGGATTCAGGGGAGACCAGAAGCGATAATCGAGGCACTTCTAGAGGCAATTCCAGAAACGGTGAATCCAGAGGGGATTCTAGAGGCGAATCTCGCGGCACAAAAAGCACAAATTACTCAAGAAGTACCAGAAGTACAAGAAGCACGAAAAAGAAAGACTCTTATTAAGTCGCTTCTTTTTCCCTTTTCTTTTTCTCAATTCGTTCTTTTATCCCGTTTTCCTGTTTCTTTTTTCAAAGTTTCAAGGTTTTAATCTTCATAGTTATTTAATGCAATAAAATCCAGCCTGCATATAAGAGTACCAGAATAGTTCCACAGTCCTGAACCCTGTATCTCTCAACAGCTTCAGGTGTTCCTCGACAGTTATTGGGAAATATTCGGTATCAAAACGCTCAAGATGTGTTTGTATTTCCTTTTCTTTCCGTCCATGCAGGGATTGAAATTTGCCCCAGTACCTTTTTCCCACGGCGACTCCTTCTTCTGTAAGGGGCCTGATGTTCTCGAATGTAATGTAAATTCCACCCTCTTTCAGAAGATTATAACACACTCTGGTGGCTCGGGAACGGTCTTCCAGGCTGAGATAATGGTGGCATTGTATGGCAGTGATAACGTCCGGCTTTTCTTCCAGTTCCTGAGAAAATTCCTGGGTGGAGGAAGCCTTCAGGAACTCCACCTTCCCATCCGGGTAGAATGATAATTTCCCCTTAGCCTGCTCCAGCATGCTTTCAGAAGGGTCGAGTAAAAGGAATTTTGTATCGAGAAATTCCTCAATCGCTTTATTTATCAGGGAACCTGTCCCACACCCGGTATCCATCCAGATTTTCGGGCTTGAGGGCAGTGATTTGACAAGGTTGATAGTCTCCTGGTGAAAAGACGAATAATAAGGAAGAACACCGGAGATTCTGGCATCATAATCCTCAGGAAGGTGGGGAGTAAAGTTTTTGGGAGGTATTTCAGGCGTCATATCGATGAATTCCTTGTAAGTTTGTCTTAAACCCATGATCCGAACAAAAGCTATTTCTTTTACTTTTCAGACCCCGAAGTAATATATTTTTTCCTTAAAAAATTACTACCATTTCAACCCCGCCATTTCATTCAGGTTTCCGGCTGGAAATTCAGAAAAAACGCATATAGTAAAACGCATATAGTAAAATTCACTTCACTCTAATAAAAGGGAACTCTATATTCGGAAAAAAGAAAACAATAATTGACAAATATAAAGGAGATCCATACTACTTTAGGTTTCAACCAGCCTGTTAGAAGCAGAAAAAAAATTTGAAAAGGTAAATTTAAAAAATTAGATTTAAAAAATTAAATTTGAAAGGATAAATTTGAAAAAAGAAATTTGAAAAAAGAAATTTAAAAATTTATTTTTCAAACTGAATTGTTACCTTTGTAAAGCCTTCTGAGCGTTTGGCAAACTCCCTGTAGGCATCAGGCGCTTCCTCTATGGAGATTTTGTGACTTACTATAAAGCTTGGCTTTGCCACGCCTGCAATTATCATATCCCTGAGCATCGGTTGAAGTTTCTTAACCGGAGTCTGGCCTGTTCCTACACTTATACCTTTTTCCCAGAGCTGTCCAAAAGGCAGGATATACTCCCCTTTCTTAGCGCGTTCATTATAAGCTCCGGGGTCATCTGCCACGTAGACCCCGATAACTCCCAGGTGACCGGTCGGGTTGATAAGCCTCACCAGATCACTTATCACCTGCGTTGGGTTTTCCCTTGAGGGATCTTGCCTGTCTCTTGCCTGATATCCGACTGCGTCTATACCGGACATCACACCTTTCATTTTTTCCTCACCTGGAATCAGGGACTGAACAATTGCAGGGTTTCCTGCCCTCAACATCTGAATCATAGTTACGGGATCGCTCCTGGCGAGTTCAAGGTTAGCACCTATACTCTTGGCAAGGTTTTCTATACTGGACATGATTCCCTGCAGTTTTTCCTCGCCCGGAAGCACGGTATCCACTCTCGAATGCTGAGACCTTAATGCCTCAATCATGGCTACGGGGTCGCTAAGTGTAAAATCTACAGGAATAGCACCAATACTCTTTGCCAGCTTCAGCCTCTCAGGAATGTAATCAACGACAAAAACCTGAGCTGCCCCCTGCAATATTGCGGAATAAGCTGAGAGCAAACCTACAGGTCCTGCCCCGAAAACCGCGACAGGAAATCCTGGCATTACCATTGCAAGCTGCGTAGCAAAAAAACCTGTAGGAAATACATCCGACAGCATAATGAAATCGTCTTCCCATTTATCCCCTGGAGACCCTGGAAGTTTCGTACAGTTCAGGTCGGCAAACGGCACCCTTAAAAATTCAGCCTGAGCCCCTCTATAAGGACCCATTTTGGCATATCCAAAAGCTCCTCCTGCACTTTCGGGATTAACAGTCAGGCAGGCGCTGGTAAAACCCCGAATACAGTTCAAACAGTGCCCGCAGGCAATGTTAAAAGTAACGACAACCCTGTCCCCTTTCTTAAAAGAGGTCACGGCATCCCCCACCTCTTCTATAACCCCTAGAGGCTCATGCCCAAGAACTTTTCCCGGCTTTTCAACAGTTCTTCCTTCATACATATGAAGGTCGCTTCCGCATATGCCACTCGAAGTAAGCCTGATTATGGCATCTGCCGGGTGCTCTATTTTCGGATCTTCGACTTCTTCTACAGAAACCTGATTCGGCCCTCTATAAACAACGGCTTTCATAAAATCACCCCAATCCTGTGAAGTTTCTCTGCCAGCTTTTTCACCTTCCCTGCATATGCAGAGCAACATAGAATAACCAGATAATAGAAAGCATTTTTATATTAGTTTTTTTATAAAATACATATGAAACTATATAACTGTTACAGAATTTAATTTGAGGGACTTAAAAAATAAGCCATGTATTGAAATTCTGGCTCCGGATTTGATGTTAACAGTGATAAGCAATTCCTTTTATCTGATGTTCGGCATACCTAAACCAAGTTAATTTTAATGTAAAAAGCTACTGCAATTCCATACTCGATTGCAGTAAACAAAAAACAACCAAAAACAAAAACAATAAAAAAGGAGCCATTTTTAATATGCACTATAGCCTTGGAATCGATGCGGGGGGCACTTATACAGACGCAGTACTTGTGAGGGATTCTGATGGGAAAATTGCAGACTCAAATAAAGCACTGACCACCTATCCCGACCCACTTGCCGGCATCAAAAAGGTAATTGATGGGCTTAATCCGGAGTATCTCAAAAACATAAAACTCGTATCCGTATCAACCACCCTTTCCACCAATACCATACTTGAAGGGAACGGTTTTCCTGTAGCTCTTATCCTTATCGGGGACCACCCTCTTGAAAAGGAATTCCCGACAGGACATGTGCTTTTTGCAGGAGGGGGGCATAACCACAATGGAGAAGAAGTATCCTCTCTTGACCTGAAAGCCATTGAAAAATTTGCCCTGAGCGTAAAGGACAAAGTATCTGCTTTTGCTATTTCTTCCTATTTCAGTACACGCAACCCTGAACATGAGCTTAAAGCAAGAGACTGCATAATGAAACTTACAGGACTTCCTGCGGTCTGCGGGCACGAACTCTCCCAGGAACTGGGAGCCTATGAGAGGTCAGTAACAGCTTTCCTCAATGCCCAGCTGATCCCCATAACCAGGCAGTTTGTGAAGTCCATCATTGCAGACATGACAGAAAGAGGGATTAATGCAAGGCTTCTTATGCTCAAATGCGACGGTTCGGTTATAGGGATAAAAGACGCCCTGCAAAGACCAATAGAAACAATCTTTTCAGGCCCTGCAGCAAGCCTTGTGGGAGCTTCTTACCTTTCAGGGCTGCAAACCTGCGCAGTTGTTGACGTAGGTGGGACGAGCACTGATATTTCTTCAATTTATATGGGAGTCCCTGACCTGAGTGACGACGGAGCCATTGTCGGCGGCTGGAAGACAAGAGTCAGAGCTATAAGAATGGAGACAACAGCTACAGGAGGAGACAGCCATGTCTGGACAGTGGACAGGGGGCTCCACCTTGGACCACGGAGAGTTATGCCTCTTGCAGTAGCTGCAGCTCAGTATCAGGATTTTCTGAATACGCTCAAAAGGACGCCCATGCCTGCCAGAGAAGACCTGGGAGAAAATATCCAGCCTACAAAATTTTTTGTCAGGTCAGGCTATACCGCAGGTGAGATTAGCAAGATTGAATCTGAAGTCCTCGGCGTAATAGGAGACGAGCCTGTTTCCGTGAATGACATAAAAACCCTTATCAGAAAAGACCTTCACCCCCAAACCCTGGACTCCCTCATTAAAAAGAGGCTTATCCAGGCTATAGGTTTTACACCAACAGATGCTCTTCACGTGCTCGGGGAATATACAGCCTGGAACGAAGAAGCTTCCAGAATAGGAGCAGAAAGGCTTGCAAGGCTCATGCGCATGACACCACACGAGTTCTGCACCTCAGTAAAAAAGAGGGTTGCAAGGAATATGTCGCTCCATCTCCTCTCATATATCCTGCAGGGAGTCCCGCATACGGCTGTTGAGCAAATTCTGGACGGGAATTACCAGGCAAAGTTCAAGCTTGGAGTCCCTGTTGTCCTGCTCGGAGGACCCGTGCGCTCACACAGGAAAGAACTGGAGGAATTTATAGACGCCGAAATTATTGTTCCCGAACATGCCGAGGTAGGAAATGCTGCAGGGGCTCTTGCAGGAAAAGGCATCAAAAGAGTGGAGATCCTTATAAGGCCTGCAAGCCTGATGTCTCCTGAGAAGGATTTCCTTGTTTTTGCACCCGGCAGCAGGCAGAGGTTCGATGTATACACAGAAGCATTGAATACTGCAACAGAACTTGGAAAAAAGCTCGTTGAAGATTATATGAAAGAATGTGGGCTCAGTGGAGACCAGGTTGAAATTTCCATTGAGAAAAAGACCATCTCACCTGAAGGCTGGAACCATCCGCCAATGGAAACAAATCTGCTTGTAATGGGAGTTGGAATGCGCAGACTCCACGGCTGAAAGCTCGGAATGAAAAGAAAAATTAGAATCCAGAGGAAGTAAAAACCAGGAGGTAAATAAACGAGACTGTTACTGATCGCTGATATCCATGGAAATTATGAAGCTCTCCAGACAGTTCTTGACGTTCCCTATGATAGGGCAGTCTGCCTTGGAGATATCGTGGACTACGGACCTGACCCAGACAGGTGCATAGACCTCCTGCAAAAAAAGAATATCACTACCATCAGGGGTAATCACGACAATGCGGTTGCCTTTAAAGTTGACTGCCAGTGTGGTTACAGGTACAAACATCTCTCAATTGCAACCCGGGAATATACCTGGAAAATTCTTGACAGAGCAGGGATGAAGTACCTGCAAAAACTTCCTCTGCTGATCAAAGAAGAAATTGGCGGAAAAAGTTTTTACTTTACCCACGGGAGCCCGCGCTCTATGTTCGAATACATAAAACCCGAAACCTCCGATGAAGAGGTTTTGAGAATGATAGAAGGAGCAGCAGAGCCTGTGGAGGCTGATTTTCTCGTTGTCGGACACTCTCACATTCCCATGAACCGAAAAATAGGAAACCTTACAATAATAAATCCGGGTTCAGCAGGACAGCCAAGAGACGGAGATACAGGGGCGAGCTGTGCTGTTTTAGATACTGAAACAGGAGAGGTGGAGTTCCTGCATCTGAAGTATGACATTGATGCGGTCTGCGCCAAAATAGAAGAAAGAATGCCTCACGCAGAGGAGCTGACAGGCATCCTCAGGCGGGGATATTGAGGAAAAGGTACAATTAAAGGAAATCAGAACCCTTAAAGGAAATCAGAACCCTTAAAGGAAAACAGAACCGCAGAAAGCTCGAAAATTTACCGGATTCAGGCTTCCTTTACAGCCCGGATAATTTTTTCTATATACTCCGGCTTTACATCCAAAGGTCTTGTTTTTTCAATTCCAATCTCGGTAACCATAAGATAGACTTCTGCCTGTATTCCCGCCTCATCAAGTTTTTTTGTGGCACACCTGTCCGTACAGCCGTCGAGAACCAGCACTCTGAAACCTTCGGATAACGCGTCTTCAACCGCATCTGTCCCCTTCAATGCAGCTGCAGCCCTGTAAAGGTCAGGTCTTCTGAAAGCCAGGGTCGATGCTGCCTGCATGGTAAGTTTCCCTGTATTTGATAAACCGGAACACGCAAAAATAAGGGTATTTCTCCTTTTTCCGGAAGAGTTATTCGTTTCGGGAAGGCTTTCCAGGAATGGTTCTTTCTGTCCCGGGGGCTCATTTTGCTCATTCTGTTTGGCTTCCATTGCTATTAAAACCATTAAGGAGCTATTGTTTAAATAATTTTTGAAATAAAAGTGAAGATAAAGGTCAGTCAAGCTCCAGTTCGGTAATCTCAACGTTAAGGTTTGCGATCTCAAGGGTTGCAACCGTAACTTTTCCTGACAGAACCCCGGAACACTCGCCTGGATTTAGTACAGGCGTCCCGTCAATCATTTTGACCCCTGCGTTGTGAGTATGCCCCCGGACCACAACGTCAAAATCTCCTGACTTTGCAAGAGCTCTGACAAGAGTTTCGTCTGTCCCATGTAAAAGGGCGATATGCAGCCCGTCAATAGTAAGATCCCCGAAATCCCCACAGGAAACGGCACCTATTTCTTCAAACTTCTTTGTCAGGGTTACTCTATCCCCATCGTTATTCCCAAAGACGAAATAGAGTTTTGGATTTAGTTCTTTAAATTCCCTTACCGTGAAAGGGGAAATGATATCCCCTGCATGCAGCACTGCTTTTACCTGTTTTTTGTTGAAGAATTCCACAGCTTTCCGGATAGCTGCCAGGTTATCATGCGAATCCGAAATAATTCCTATCAAGTAATCCCACCTCACTTAATACTAGACGCCCTGAATATTTAATACATACTTTGAGGCTCAGGAAAGAGCTATTTTTAAATAGGAGATATAGATATTACTCCAATAATCTCAGAGGAATACTTACAGAACCTCCAGAGAGTACCAGATAAAGAAAATTTTCCATAAAATTAGAGTCAGTGAGAAAGGAATGAAAGCTATAACCCTCCTGAGCAGCGGGCTTGATTCCGTAGCAGCGCTTGCGATTGCTGCCGAAAGCCTTGAAATTGAGATGGCAATTACATTTGACTACGGGCAGAGAGCAGGGCAGCGGGAAATGGAATATTCCGAAAAGGTCTGCGAACACTTCGGAATAGAGCAGAGGATAATAAAGCTGGACTGGCTTGGAGAAATAACACATACATCCCTTGTAAACAGGGATGAAGAAGTTCCTTCCCTGTCTTTTGAGGATATTGATGAAAACTCCCCTTCCATGATTACCGAGTATTCTGCAAAGGCTGTCTGGGTCCCTAACAGGAACGGGGTTATGTTAAACATCGCAGGGAGCTTTGCCGAAAGCAGGGGATGTGATTACATAGTTGTGGGCTTCAACGGAGAAGAAGCCGGAACCTTTCCTGATAATTCCCGTGATTACATACAGGCGGTGGACAATGCCTTTTCTTACTCCACACAGAACGGAGTGAAAGTGCTTGCTCCCCTGGCAGAAATGGGAAAAACTGAAATCGTTAAAAAAGCTCTTGAAGCAGAAGCTCCGCTTGAATACAGCTGGAGCTGCTATCACGGAGGGGAAATCCCCTGCGGAAAGTGTGAAAGCTGCGTGCGCAGGGCAAGGGCATTCAAAAATATTGGTATAAAGGACCCGCTTCTGGAAAGGTTGGGGATCTGAAGTACCGGGTCCGAACAGGGAGTATGAACAAATTGGGAATTATGAATATTACGGCACTGCTGAGATCCGGTAGAGAAAATAAAGAAACAATTTTAGAGATTGCAGAGAGAGTTCCATGAAGTGTATTATTTTACCCGAAAAACTTGACTACGACGGAAGCCAGATTTCTTCCCTGTGGGCTTATAGCAGCTTTGGAGTGCAGGAAGATTCAGTTATTGTTTTTAGAGGTGCGTGTGACGTTAAAATCGAGCATATGATTGACCTTGAAGACCGGAGAGCAAACGAGTCTATCTGGTCTGAAGACATGCTGAGTTTCATAATAGAACATTTCGATTCCACCGACATGAAACTGATTTATTCACGCCAGCGCCTGTTTACTGCAATAGTCAGAGAATACCTTGAAGAGCTTGGGATCAACACTTCAAGAGCAGGAGACGACCTGTTTTTTAAAGGAAAGAAGCTGACCGTATCTATTGCCAGCACCTCGGCTATTTCCCAGAAAATCCATTTCGGCATTAACGTCTCGCATGAGGTATACGGAAACCTGAAAGAAGCCGGAATTGAGGGCGAGGAAAATATTGTACGGCTGATGCAGGGTATCGGGGAAGCTTATGTAAGTGAATTTGGGGATATAGAAAAGGACCTCAGGAAGTCCAGACCTCTCGGAGTGGCGTAAATGTCATCTTCAAACCATGAACCCGCTAACTTAAGAGAAGTCTTCTGTTCCGTGCAGGGAGAAGGCCCGTATGTCGGCATGAGGCAGGCTTTTGTCCGGTTTTCAGGCTGCAACCTCAGCTGCAACTACTGTGATACTAATTTCAGAAATCCTGGAACCTACGATTACGAGAGGGTTGAAGGCAGTGGAGTTTTCGAAAAGGTCTCAAACCCCGTAAACATAGAAAAGCTGGAATCCATGCTTCAGCCTTTCAAAGATCTCCATTCTGTATCCCTGACAGGAGGAGAGCCTCTTTTGCATGCGGATTTCATAGAGAAACTGAACCTTTCCGTGCCTCTGTACCTTGAATCCAATATGACTCTGCCTGAGCAGGCAAGAAAACTGCGCGAAAATGTTGCGTACGTGGCAGGAGATTTCAAGCTCCCGGAAGCTCTCAAAGACATCTCCCCGGAAACCAGGGAAGCACATATGGAAAACACTATTGAGTGCTTCAGGCTCCTTAGAAAAAATAATTCAAGAGACTGTTTTTGCAAAATTGTAATAGGCAGGGATACAAACACAGATACGGTATCTCTGGCTGCAGAAGCAATAGGATCCTATGTATCCTGCATAGTTCTCCAGCCCGAAACGCCTCTGGGAAGTGCGGTAAGGACTCCGCGGTTCAATCAGGCATCGATAAGGGGTATTCTAAAACTGCAGAAAAACCTGCTAAAGCTAACCGACACGCGAATCATTCCGCAGACTCACAGAATGTGGGGTTGCCTGTAATCGAAAAGGGGGACGAATAAAATGGCAAATATGAGATTGGGAGTTATTGATTATATTGACAGCGCACATTACCTTCCAGGGCACGGGAAGTGCGGAAGAGTTCATGGACACACATATAAAATAGAAGTGGTAGTGGAAGGAGAGGTAAGGGAAAACGGTATGGTGATAGATTTCTATGACCTGAAAAAAGGCATAAAGGAGACTCTTCAGGAGTATGACCATACCCTGTTAAATGATATCCTTGACTTCCCCAGCTCCGAGCACCTCTGCCAGCACATTCATTCCCGCCTTCTGGAGAGATTTGGCTTTCCACTTCTGGTGAGGGTATGGGAAGGGGAAGGCAAATGGTGCGAAATGGATAATTTCTCCTGATTGAAAAATGTGGGGCAAAAATGATCTGTGTACAGACCATTGTATAAATGTGGGATTTTAATATAAATGGAGATATTTTAATAGTAGCAGGATATTTAAATATATAGATCAGATCCCGATCCTGGAATGCTCAAACAGTAATAAAAAAGAAGAATTGAAAGATTCATTAAAGAAGATACACCTTTACATTAAGAAGGAAATCAAAGCAATTTTAGGGGAATTTTGGAAAAATTTTGTAACTATTTAATCGTATTTCAAAAGGTTCAGGGATAATAAAGAAATTGTTTTGGAACAATTTCGAAAAAACTTCAAAATAGTTATGAAATAAAACTTGGAATAGTTATGAAATAAAACTTCAGAATAGTTATGAAACCCTGAAACTATTCCACAATGTATATCAGGGAGCTATCTCATAGGTGATTTAGACATTCAAAAATCCCTATTTGGTGTAGAATCTCTATTTAACATAGAATCCCTATTTAGTGTAGAATCCCTACTGGAGTAGAATCCTTATTTAGTGTAGAATCTCACATTCATTTTACATTTCGAACGGAGGAGAAAGATTTGCCAGAAGAAAATCAATCTGTAGACAATGCGAATAAAGGCCCCATACTTGGAGAGGAAATCCGCAGAAAGATCTCCGAACACCCCTGTTACGATAAAAATGCTCAGCATAAGTTTGGGAGAATCCACCTTGCTGTAGCCCCCAAGTGCAACATCCAGTGTAATTTTTGTGTAAGGGAATTTGACTGCGTAAACGAGAGCCGTCCGGGAGTTACAAGTAAAGTCCTGAGTCCTCGGGAAGCCCTTGAAAAAACCAGGCAGATCCTGGCAGATTATCCGTTCATCAAAGTTGTTGCAATTGCAGGACCTGGCGACCCTCTGGCTAACGATGAAACATTTGAGACATTTGAACTTATAAGGAAGGAATTTCCTGAGGTGACCCTCTGCATGAGCACAAACGGGCTTATGCTCCCTGAAAAACTTCCGGACATGCTGCGTGTTGGGGTTTCCACTCTGACAGTTACGGTAAACGCAATCGATCCCGAAATCCAGGCAAAAATAGTGAACCATGTAGTATATCACGGAAAAGTCTACAGAGGAGTCGAAGCTGCCGAGATTCAGATCAAAAACCAGCTTGAGGGAATAAAGGCGGCTATTGATGCAGGAATCGTTGTCAAGGTCAATACCGTGCTTATACCGGGAATTAATGATAAGCATGTGGTAGAGATTGCCAGAAAGCTCAATGAGCTCGGGGTCTACATCATGAATGTCATGCCTCTGATCAACCAGGGAGCATTTGCACATCTTGAGCCTCCAACTGCCGAAGAGCGGAAAGCCGTTCAGGAAGCCTGCGAACCTTATGTTATGCAGATGCGCCACTGCAGACAGTGCAGATCCGATGCTTACGGACTCCTTGCCCAGGACATGTCACAGATGAGTGAGGAGCGCAGAAACCTTATAAAAATCCAAACAAAAGAAGACTTTGAAAAAGCAAAAGAAGTTCTGAAAACGAACGGGAAAGAAGAAGCTGAAGGCAAAAAAGCCTGAATCTGACTTATCCTGCTCCAAAAGACTTCCGGCTTTTAAAAGAATTATTCAACCGGCTCGGATTCTGGTTCATCGAGCCGGCTTAGTCATCTTTTTTACTCGAGCTGCAGACTCAATGGCTATGGGTTTCTTTCTTGTGCATGCAGGATTTTTAGCATACAGTGCTTTTTTCCAGGGCGAAGGGTATCTTTTCCTTACAAATGCTTTCCTTTACAGGACTGTTATTCGCTTCTCAAAATCGCTGTTTTTTCTGAGGACCTGCTATTTCTTTCTTAAACATGCTGCTTACTTTTTAGACCTGTCATCTTTCCGAAAACTGCATCCGGCGCAAAAACCGTATGAATTATATATTATGCATAAATATGCATAATTGGTGAAAATATTGTGCCTTTCCCGAGTGCATCTGATTGCTCACTCCAGGACCCATCTGCCGGAGGAAAAAATTTGTTAGAAGAAGAAAACTTCACATTTGACCGTGACCGTTATAGAATCATAGCCGAACACCCCTGCTATAGTGAAAACGCCAGGCACAGGTTCGGAAGAATGCACCTTGCAGTAGCCCCCAAATGTAATATCCAGTGCAATTTCTGCGTCAGGGACTTTGCCTGCGTAAACGAAAACAGGCCTGGAGTGACCATGGAGATCTTAACACCAGCCGAAGCACTTGAAAAAGTAAGACAAGCCCTTTCAGACTATCCGTTTATCAAAGTAATAGGGGTTGCCGGGCCCGGTGATCCGTTAGCAAACGAAGAGACTTTCGAAGCCCTCAGGCTTGTAAGGCAGGAGTTCCCTAATATCACATTTTGTATGAGCACAAACGGACTCATGCTCCCGGAAAAACTCCCGGAACTTGTAAAGCTTGGAGTCGCAACCCTGACCGTAACCATCAACGCTGTTGACCCCGAAATCCAGGGACAGATATGTGAATACGTCAATTACCATGGCAAGATTTACAGAGGAGTAGAAGGGGCAAGAATCCAGATAAAAAACCAGCTTGACGGTATCGAGGCTGCTGTCCGGGAAGGGATTGTTATCAAGGTCAATACTGTGCTTGTACCGGGAATAAATGACGGGCACGTAGTGGAAATTGCAAAAGCAGTTAGAGAAAGAGAAGTATATATTATGAATATTATGTCCCTGATCCCCCAGGGAGCCTTTGCTCATATAAGAGCCCCGACCCCGGAAGAAAGGCAGGCAACCCAGGACGCTTGCGAACCCTATGTTAGACAGATGCGCCATTGCAGGCAATGCCGAGCCGATGCCTATGGTTACATTGATCAGGACATGTCACAGATGAGCGAGGAGCGCAGAAACCTTATAAAAATCCAGATAAGAGAAGACCTTGAAAAAGCAAAAGAGACTCTGAATAAGAACGGGAAAGAAGAGTCCTGAGTAACTTAATAATTTTATTATTTCAGCCCGGGTTCAGGAAAAGACCTGAAATAAGAAAAGCTCAAAAACCCTGGCCTGAATGGCGGAGTTTGGAAACCCCGCTTTTCAGAACTTATTTTTAAAAACGTTACTCGAGAGTGATTGCCCCGTTCGGGCAGGCATCTACACATGCACCGCAGTCAAGGCATTCATCTTCGTCTACAACTGCAATGTCATCGTCATTGAGGGAGATTGCAGCTGCTGGGCATTCATCTACACAGGTTCCACAGCCTGTACAGGCATCGGCATCGATTTTTGCTACCATGTTTTTCACTCCTTATTTAAACAAGGGGGATTTTTATAGAGTCGAAAATATAGAAGGTTGACATACAAGGAGATAATAATTTATAAAAAGCTGTCGCTTCCATTCCGGAAACAAAGAAAAAAAGAGATAAAGGATAACTGAATTACGTATTGCTGCATAATTCCTTACTTCAAGGGTAGAGATAAACGGAAAAATCAAAGATACAAATATTGCAGTTGCTGATATCAGCCCATAACGAATTCCATGATTATATGTCCGACCATCAACCCGCAATAAGTTTATAATTAACTTATGAAAACCTCACAGCTGGTTTTAAGAACTTATTATAGCTCTTGAACTGTAACAATACATTTATTAATACATTTATTGTCCTGCCATAATTTGATCTGATCAGATAACAGTAAGATCAAATTACTGTAAATCTGATCTTAATATTAACTACTAGATAGCCCAATACAAGTAAAAAAACAAACAGGAGCCATTGATTGAACCTGGAACAGCTAGCAGAAAGGATAAGGAGTTTCGAAGGGGTTACCCGAAAAAAACAGATCGAGGATATAGTCTCTATCTTTGAAGCCGTCCGCCCGGAATACGGGAACGCTATCGTTGATTTCGGGGACGATGCTGCAGTAATTGACATAGGAGGAGATGACGTTATCCTCTTTGCAGCTGATGGTATCTGGGGACGGCTTCTAGACGCGAGCCCCTGGTGGGCAGGTTACGGGGCTGTTGTTGTGAACGTAAATGACATTGCAGCGATGGGAGGAAAACCACTTGCCATGGTGGATATCGCCTCTGCAAATTCCCCAAAAGCATGCAGGGAACTGATGGAAGGCCTGGCTGAAGGAGTAAGAAAATTCGGAGTCCCTGTTGTTGGAGGGCATGTCCACCCGGATACAAAGTACAATTCCCTTTCCGTTGCCATAATAGGAATCGTCAAAAAAGACTGTGTGATCAGAAGTGATACTGCAAAACCAGGCGACCTTGTAATTGCAGCCTATGATATGGACGGAAAAATCGGCCCTAATTCCCCTTATAGCTGGGACACGACATCTTTTAAAGAGCCTTCCGTGCTCAGGGAAAGCTACCTTGTAACCCAGGAAATAGCACAGAAAAAGCTTGCAAGCGCCGGAAAGGACATCAGCAACCCCGGGCTGATAGGAACTCTCGGGATGCTCTGTGAGACGAGCAGGGTAGGAGCCTCTGTCGATCTGGAAAAAGTCCCGAGACCTGAAGGCGTGGATTTTGAGCAGTGGCTGAAAGTGCACCCGGGAACTGGTTATGTGTTTACTGCAGACCCGGAAAAAGCCGGAGAGTGTGTGGCTGTGTTTGAAAAGGCAGGGCTTACAGCTGCAGTAGTAGGAAAAATTGAAGAGGGGTTAAAGCTTGACATGTATGATAAAACAGGCAGAGTAACCGTTTTTGACTTCTCAAAGGACAGTATTACAGGCATAGGTTCCGAATAAACGGGACCTTTCTGCTTGAAATATTTACTTCAAAAATATTGTTCTGCTGAAAAGTTATTATTTTACTTATCCAGCATCTGCTCCTGTTTATTTTATTATTTTTATCCTGACGAGTCGTTTACTGGTTTTCAATCCAGGATTTCATTTCTTCATAGAGGAACGCTTCTGCAGCCTGAACCTTTTCAAGAGGCCCGCGAAGTACGAGAATTTCTCTTTCTTCACTGTTTGCAATGCTAACAGGCATCTTCCGGGTTATAGGTTCAAGATCAAATTCTTCCACGATATCATAGATGATTGATACAACTGTCCCGGGGGGAATAATCAGGTCGTAGAGACTTTCATTTGTCATTTCGGGGTCTTTTTCAACATCCTTTTTAGCCTTCTGGGCGATTAAATCATCAAGATTGAGTGTTCTGTGCATCCAGGGATCACCTTCTTATTTTTATTGATTATAATTACTGGTTTTTATTTATCAGTGACAGGTTGATTTTAACAGGTAAATGAATTAATTTTTGTTTACATATATTAAAGCAACTTATCAGGCGTATCGAATAGCTTGAAGAGTTTTAAAATCTTCCTTATGATCTGGAAAAATGATGTCCAGTCATATCTCTTTTTTGCATGAACCTATGATAAATATACTCATATTTATGGTTGCTTCTTGTGAACTGCATATCCGGTTATGCCAGAAAGATCCAGAAAACAGATATAAAAAAGGTTAGACTATGTGGTACTAAATCTATTTAGAACCGGGTATCTTTATTTCGAGATCATCTTTATTTCAAGATCATCTTTATTTCAAGATCATCTTTATTTCAAGATCATCTTTATTTCAAGATCATCTTTATTTCAAGATCATCTTTATTTCAAGATCATCTTTATTTCAAGATCGCCTTTAGTTTCAAGATCATTTTTGAGTTTAGTATTTTCTTTGCTTTTAAGACTATTTTTGATTTCAAGATTATAAATATGTCTGGCAACTTTACAGGTTAATAGCAGATGTAGAAATAAAAATTATAGTTATAAATAAAAATTACAGTTATGAAACAGGAAAATACATATGTACAATCAACTTGATAACGGTTGAGACCAGTATTCAAATAAATATAGATTGTTAATTCAAGCTGAAACGACATCAATAACCGTAAATCAGCAATATTCAAGTGATAACAGCCGGAATACCTGAAGCATAAAAATATGAAGACCGGCTCCAGAGTACATGCCCTTCTTCCGGGATCATCTGCCCGAATGATCCGGATTATCCCTGTATATTCCGGATAAAAAGGCTCTGGCAAACTTTATCTGAGATGAAAATATCTTATAAGAGGATAGCAATGCAGCAATACAAGTTGAAACGCGGCTTTAAACCTGAACCTGAGAGAATATACCAGGCAATG
>Ga0265295_1001216_pt1 | contig 46512 bp, 46 predicted proteins | sample Munlansysbiofilm_FD_192503 | JGI IMG/M metagenome (GOLD analysis project Ga0265295, IMG submission 192503) | Leachate microbial communities from a municipal landfill in Southern Ontario, Canada - Methane capture system biofilm | ecosystem: Engineered > Solid waste > Landfill > Unclassified ...
GGCTGCTCGGCTATTACCCCCACAAGATCACCAACGGCCCCCTGGAAGGCCTCAACAACAAAATCAAGACCATGAAGCGCCAGGCCTACGGCTTCAGAGACATGGAATACTTCAAGCTCAGGCTCTACAACCTTCACAACTCCAGGTACGCGTTTGCCGGATGAACCACAAAAAAAGCACCTGACCGGCAACGGTCAGGTGCTTTTTTGTGGGAGAGGGCTGTGAGGAGAGGTTCGCAATGGCCTGATTTTTTTTCGTCCCGCAACTATTCCCACAACAGACCATCTATCTATGTGAACTTCCCTGCGGTCAAAAGATATCGACGGAACTCATTGAATCGCCTTCCTCCGATCCATACATATGTGGCTCGCATAAGATGCCTTCGATAAAAATGAGACTAAAAAATTAAATTCTGACGTTGACAAAAAGACGACCGGTCTAATTGTTTCGGTCATGAAGAACACAGACAAAAAATCGGAAATCATCGAGATTGGCATGGAATTGATCGCTGTGAAGGGATACAACGCCACCGGAATTGACGCAGTGCTCAAGCAAGCTGGCGTACCGAAAGGATCATTCTATAATTATTTCCGCAGCAAAGAGGATTTCGGGCTGGCGATAATCGATCAATTCGCCAGTCAGTATGAAGCAAAGTTACGGTCGTTTTTTGATGATGCCACCGTGGCTCCGCTCGAACGCCTGCGCAATTATTTTGAACACAGCCTTGCGCACCTGAGTGAAAATCAATTCACCAAGGGATGTCTCATCGGCAACCTGGGGCAGGAGTTGGCCGACCAAAACGAGCGATTCCGTGAAAGGTTGGAAGTAATCTTTCAGAACTGGAAGAAGCGGTTTGCGGCTTGCTTTGCCGAGGCGCAAGAGCAAGGGACGCTCGCTTCGGATATCGACCCGGAAGTCATCGCCGATTTTGTGCTGGCCGGATGGGAGGGTGCCATTCTGCGTGCCAAAGTGATGAAGTCATCTGAAACGTTAAGGAACTTCATCGACACCTTATATGCAACCGTGCTGCGGGCATCCTGATGCGTGCTCCGCGTGTACGGACGCTTTCGACGGGCGTAGTAATTCTTCGGTAACTTTGCGATTTTTAGAGAACACCTGATGCAATCGCTGGGCGCTCGAACCTATCTTTTCCCAACGCCGATTCTCCTGGTCGGCACCTATGATGAAGACTACAAGCCCAACCTCATGACCGCCGCCTGGGGAGGCATCTGCTGTTCCGACCCGCCCTGCGTCAGTGTTTCCCTGCGCAAAGCCACGTACTCATACTCCGCGATAGTGGCGCGCAAAGCGTTCACCATCGGCATCCCCATGGAGTCTCAGGTGCGGGAGGCCGATTATCTTGGCTTGGTCAGTGGACGTAACGTGGACAAATTCGCGGTCTCCGGGCTGACCGTTGTCCGGAGCGCATTGGTGGATGCCCCGTATGCGAAGGAAATTCCTTTCGTGCTCGAGTGCGAGTTGGTGAACAGTGTCGAACTGGGACTACACACCCTTTTTGTGGGCAAAATTATCGATGCCAAGGCGGACGAATCAATCTTAACCGATGATGGGCGCCCTGATATCGCCAAGCTCAAGCCATTTTCGTTTGACCCCGTGCATCAGGGCTACCACGGCACAGGCGCATTTCTCGGCAAAGCCTTTTCTGTAGGGAAACAATAAATCAGCCCACCGCTGGTGATTGGTGGATTGAGGGGATTTTTTGCGAGTTTCTAAGACGACCGGTCTAATTGCCAAGGCGATGAGCGGTTAAAACCTGAGCACTGGAGGATTACGAGAGACCAATGGACACGAATAAGATGGTGTAATCGAAAATATTTCTGCAATTTTTCTCCATGGTAACAACCGGGAAAAGAAAACGACAAAAACGTTTAAGAAAACAAGAAGCTGGTAAAGAGCGGAGGCAGCCTCCAAAACTTCAAGCCACGTCACTCAACACCCGAATGGGGTACACGCAATGAACGCAATTATCTGGCCCGAACACTATCTGCCCGGCACCACAGACAACTATGTATCCAATGAGGTGGTCATCCCTGGTCTGCAGGCAGTCAATGTTTGGCCCCACCTCATCAACACCTCGGTATGGCCGGTCTACTACAGCAATGCTTCGGAAATTCGATTCCGTGACGCCACTGGCCCGGATCTGAACCTGGGATCTCGCTTCCGCTTTACCACCTTTGGCTTCCCCGTCGAGGCAGAGGTAACCGAATACGTCCCGTCGGAGAAGGACAAACCCGCCCGGATTGCCTGGCATGGTTGGGTCGAAGGCGATGCCGACGGCCGTCTCGATGTACATCATGCTTGGCTTATCGAAGACCTGCCGGGGAACAGAGTGCGCATCCTCACTCAGGAATCGCAGATTGGAGCACCGGCCAGGGAATTGGCCAGGACAAAACCCAACCCGATGCTCAATGCACATCAGGAATGGTTGGATGGCCTGGTTGCCTATTCCGCAAAGAAGACAGCAGGGAGATCCTGAAACCGTTGCCATGAAATGCTCTAAACAACGACAACAGCAGGTCTATTCCAGGCGGAGAACCGCCCCTTCCTTTTCAAGCCGATCCATCGTGGATTGATCTTTGGCTCTAACCACTTGTATTCAGGAGTTTCATCATGAACATGACAACGTTGACTATTCTCTTGTTTTTGTGCCTTTTCACTCTTGCAACACCACGCCCTGCCACCGCCAGAGGCAAGCATGTACTGATGGTAGTCACCGGTGCAGACCGGACGCGGCTGGGAAAACCAACAGGCATCTGGCTGGAGGAATACACCGTGCCATACCTGCTTTTTTCCCGGGCTGGCTATGCCGTGACCGTGGCCAGCCTCAAGGGGGGGCGGGCGCCTATCGATCCGGGCAGCGTACGGGGAGAAAGCCCGGAAGAGTGGAAGAACGCCATAACCCTGCTTGCTGACACCAGGCCGATTGATACCGTGTCGGTCAAGGATTTTGATGCCATCTTTTTCCCTGGTGGCCACGGCGCCATGTTTGATCTCGCAGACAACCAGCAGATCAAGCATCTGCTTACCGAATTTGAACGGGAAGGCAAGGTGATTGCTGCGGTGTGCCACGGCCCTGCTGGCCTCGTGGGAGCCAAAAGGGCGGACGGAACCTCCCTGGTTGCCGGGATGACCATCACTTCATTTACAGATGCCGAAGAGTCTGCGGCGGGAAAAGTTGCTGATGTGCCTTTTCTGCTTGAATCAAAGCTTCGCGAAGAGGGCGGCAGGTTTATCGTGGGCGAACCTTGGGCCAGCCATGTGCAGGTAGACGGCAAGCTGGTCACCGGCCAGAACCCGGCCTCCAGCAAGGCCACGGCAGAAGCGGTCATCAGGCTGTTGCAATGAAGACAAAGAGTAAGCCAGCCGAATGGCTGAGAATAGTGTCCGGCTGGCGTTTTATTATTATCTATTTTTGAGAGGATGATACGATGTCCCGTTTATTTTCACCGTTTTCGTTAAAAGACCTGACGTTGCGCAACCGGATCGCAGTCCCGCCGATGTGCCAGTATTCGGCAACGGACGGCATTCCCAACGAATGGCACCTGGCTCATTACACCCAGATCGCAAGGGGCGGCGCCGGACTCGTCATTGTCGAGGCCACGGCGGTTGCCCCGGAAGGCCGCATTACCCCCGCCTGCCTTGGCCTCTGGAATGAGCAGCAGGCGCAGGCTCACGCCAGCATCGCTCGCGCCATCAAACAGGCCGGAGCTGTCCCTGGCATACAGATTGGTCATGCAGGCCGTAAAGGCAGCGCCAATCGCCCCTGGGAAGGTGATGATCACCTGGTGGAATCTGATCCCCGCGGGTGGACGACAATTTCGCCATCGGCAGTCGCCTTTGGCGCGAATCTGCCCAAGGTGCCGAGAGAGATGACTCTTGCCGATATTCAGAGAGTTCAGGAGGATTTCGTTACCGCTGCCAAACGAGCCCTGGAAGCCGGTTACGAGTGGCTTGAGCTTCATTTTGCTCATGGCTATCTTGCCCAGAGTTTTTTCAGTGTGCACGCCAACAAACGAACGGATGCCTATGGTGGCGATGCGCAAGGCCGGAGCCGCTTTCTCCTCGAGACCATGGCAGCCGTGCGCAAGGTATGGCCGGAACGCCTGCCGTTCACCATCCGCTTTGGTGTCATTGAATATGATGGCCGCGACGAGGAAACCCTGGCCGAAGCCATTGCCCTGAGCAAGCAATTCCGCGAAGGCGGGCTGGATCTCCTGAATGTCAGCATGGGTTTCACAACACCAGCTGCGAATATTCCTTGGGGGCCTGCCTTTCTTGCTCCAATAGCGGAGAGAGTACGCAGGGAAACCGGTTTACCGGTAGCCTCGGCCTGGGGTTTTGGTCGTCCTGATCTGGCGGAAAACGCAATTAAAAACAACCAACTCGACTTGGTCATGATCGGACGGGCGCATCTGGAAAATCCTCACTGGCCCTATCATGCCGCCATAAGCCTGGGCATCGACAAACCGTCATGGGTGTTGCCCGCTCCTTACGCCCATTGGCTTGAACGGTATCACAAGCTGTAATCAAACGGCACAATGTATGCGGATTTTTATCGGCAGCATGAACCTTTGGGCCGCGTCCTTTTTAGGGTGAACACCGGACAAATCGTTTTTCGCGGCTGCCAGAGCAATTATGCGTAGTTGCACGGTGCACAGGAAAGATGGCTGAAGGGAGGAAGAGCCTGAGTATATAATAAAGAAACCTGCTCACCACACTTCCACAAAAAAAGCGCCTGACCAACAGTGGTCAGGCGCTTTTTTTGTGGAGCATGGCTGTCAGGCGGAGTTTACAGCGGCCGAATCTCCACCTTATCCCGCAAATATGCCTTCACCTCGCCGATGGGCACTTCCTTGCGGTGAAAGATGCCCGCCGCCAGGGCCGCCTCCGCCCTGGTTTCAGTGAAGACCTCCAGGAAGTGTTGGGCGCTGCCGGCGCCGCTGGAGGCGATCACCGGGATGGTCACCGCCGAGCGCACCGCGTTGATCAGTTCGAGATCAAAGCCCGAGTTGGTGCCATCCTTATCAATACAGTTCAGCAGAATCTCGCCCGCGCCCAATTGTTCGCAGACCTTGGCCAGGGTGACCGCATCCACCGGCCGTCCCTCGCGGCCGCCCTTGATGGTGCACTGATACCAGCAGTACCGCTCGCCGTTCGGGCCGGGAAACCGGGTTTCGATGACCGCGTGCGGCACCGCGTCCGGGCCGGTCACGTACACCCGGCGCGGGTCGATGGAGATGACCACCGCCTGGTTGCCGTACACCCGCGCGATCTGCTCGATGGAACTCAGGCCCGTGGCCCTGCCGGTTTTCAGCACCTCCTCGACGATCAGCACCGCGTCCGAACCGATGGACACCTTGTCGGCGCCGGAGCGGAAGTACTGCGAGGCCACCTCCAGCGAGCTGGAAAAACGGCCGTCGCGGTCGGTGAAATCGCGGATGCCGCCGCCGATGGTCAGGGGAACGAAGACGTTTTTCGAGGTCTGCTCCAGCACTGCGAGCATGGGCATGTCCTGAAGCGGAAAGTCGCGGAAGCCGGTAATGTTGAGAAAGGTGATCTCGTCGGTTCCCTGCTCGTAGTAGTCGCCGGCCAGTTCCACCGGCTTGCCCAGGTTGCGCACCGCACCCTCCTCGCGGACGTCGTACTGGTCGCCCTTGGTAACCACCAGGTCGCCGCGGTCGTTGGCGCGCACATCGAGGCAGGCGATGATCCGCTTGGCCAAGGTGGTGGTCTGCGGGCAGGCCGCGGGCCGCACCGCCTCGCGGGTGCCGGCGAGGAAATTCTCCAGCAGCTTGAGCCCGGCGCGGCCGCTCTTCTCCGGGTGGAACTGGGTGGCCACCATGGCCCCCTTCTGGATGGCGCTGACAAACTCGTAGCCGTAGTCGGTGGTGGTGAGGATGTCGTCGTTGCCGGTCGGCACCACGTGATAGGAGTGGACGAAATAGAACTTTTCGTTGCCCGTCAGGCCGTGGAACAGGGGCGAGGCCTGTCGCGCCTTGAGGCCGTTCCAGCCGATGTGGGGGATGGCCAGATCGCAGGTGAACCGCTGCACCCGGCCGGGGAGCAGGCCCAGGCCCGGTTCTTCCGGGGCCTCCTCGCTCGACTCGAACAGGGCCTGGAGGGCAACGCAGATGCCGAAGAAGGGCTTGCCGGACCGGAGATAGCGAAGCAGCGGCTCGCGCAGCCCCTTGTCCCGCAGGGTGTGCATCAGGGCGCCGAAGTTGCCGACGCCGGGAAAGACCAGCCGCTCGGCCCGGTCGATGTCCGCGCCGCTGTTGACCAGGGAAACGGTTTCGCCCAGCCGTTCGATGGCGTTGATCACCGAACGGACGTTGCCGGCACCGTAATCGAGGAGGGTAATCATGGTTTTTTTGCTCGGATGCTTGCAAGGATGGGCCGGAGACGGTACAAGAACAGTTCTGCGCGAAAACGCGTGCTGTTTGTGCGCGCCCAAAGGGGCGCATATCTTTGCCAACCGGCCGGAAAAGGTGATTAGTAGAGCAGTTTCCGGCGCAAGTCAAGTTCATTTCCCATCGCCATGCAAGCCATCATCCTCGCCGCCGGCTACGGCACCCGACTGCGGCCCTATACTGATTTCCGGCCCAAGCCGCTGTTCCCGGTGTGCAACCAGCCGCTGCTCCACCGCCTGCTCGACCAGACGCGGGCCTGCGACTGCCGGCCCGTCGTGGTCAACTGCCACCACCTGGCGGCGCAGATCGAGGCGGCGCTGGCGTCCTGGCCCGAGGTGCTCATCCAGCGCGAGCCGGCCATCCTCGGCACCGGCGGCAGCCTGCGCCGGGCCCTGGACAGCCTGGACAACGATCCGGTGCTGGTGGTGAACGGCGATCTCTACCACGACATCGACCTGGAGCAGGTCTACCACCGGCACCTGCTCTCGAAAAACGAGGTCACCCTGGCCCTGCACGACTGCCCCCGCTTCAACAACGTCGGCATCGAGGGCGACCGGGTGCGGAGCTTCGGCGCGGACGCGGGCGGGCAACTGGCCTTCACCGGCATCCAGGTGGTCGATCCCGAGGTGATCGAGCGGATGCCGGCCGACCGGTTCCACCACATCATCGACCTCTACCGCGAACTGGCCCCGCAGGGGCGGATCGGCTTCTGCCGGGTGGACGGGGCACGCTGGCGGGATATCGGCACGCCGGCCGACTACCTCGACCTGCACCGGGAACTGCTCGCCGGGCAAGCGGGCTGGCTGATCGAGCCGGGCGCCCGGATCGGCGCCGGCGTGGTTCTGGAAGACTGGGGCTGCATCGGGGCCGGCGCGGTGATCGGCGCGGGCGCGCGCCTCTGCCGCTCGGTGGTCTGGGACCGGGCCGAAGTGGCGGCGGGCAGCGTGCTGGTGGACCGGATCGTCACCGGAGATTCGCAGATCGACGCCGCCTGCGGGGCAACGCCGGAGGAGCGGCCATGAACGCCGCCGTGCTCATCGCCCTGGCCGGCGAGTTGCTCGGGGAAGCGCCGAGCCGGTGGAATGAGGCCACCGTGCAGGTGCGGGAACTGGTGCCGGACGGTTCGAATCGCCGATTTTTCCGGCTGAGCGGGCAGGACTCGCCAACGATGATCGCCGTGCTGCCGCCGGAGCACGATCAGCGCGGCCAGGCCGAGGCCGCCGCCTTTGCCGCCATCGGCCGCCATCTCCGCCGGGTCGGCGCGCCGGTGCCGGAACTGTACGGTTTCGATCCGGCCACCGGGCTGGCGCTGTGCGAGGACCTGGGCGAGCGGCGGCTGTTCGAGCAGGTGGCGGAGCAGGGGCCGGCCCGCAGCCTGTCCGCCTACGAAAGCGCGGTGCAGCAGTTGGCCCGGATGCAGGTGCGGGCCGCCGCCGGCTTCGATCCGGCCTGGTGCTGGGATACGCCCCGCTACGACCGCCAACTGATGATCGAGCGCGAATCGGAGTATTTTCTTGCGGCCTGCTGCACTGATCTGCTCGGGCTCGATTTCGACCGCCCGGCGGTGGCGGCCGAGTGCGCCCGGCTGGCCGACGAAGCGGCCCAGGCGCCGGCGTATTTTTTTCTGCACCGCGATTTCCAGTGCCGCAACCTCATGCTCACCGACGGCGAGGTGCGGATCGTCGATTTCCAGGGCGGCCGTCTCGGGCCGCTGGCCTACGATCTGGCCTCGCTGCTGTTCGATCCCTATGCCGGCCTGCCCGAAGCCATGCAGGACCGCCTGATCGCGGCCTATCTGGCGGCCCTGCGCGAAGAATTGCCGTACGATCCCGCCCAGTTCCGCCGTGAATACCTGCTGCTGGCCCTGCAGCGCCATCTCCAGATCATCGGCGCCTTCGCCTTTCTGAGCGGAGTGCGGCGCAAGCCCTTCTTCGCCCGCTATCTCGAACCGGCCCTGGCCTCGCTCGACCGCCTGCTTGCCAAACCCGAGGCCGCCGGGTATGCTGCCCTGCATACCCTCACCGGCCAATGCCGCCAGGAGCTTCGCCAACGATCATGACCACGGAAAACGCCACCCTGGTTGCCCTTATCGGCCGCCCCAACGTGGGCAAATCCACCCTGTTCAACCGGCTGACCCGGCGCCGCGACGCCCTGGTCGACCCGACGCCCGGCGTCACCCGCGACCGCCATTACGCCACGGTGCGCTGGGAGGAGCATCCGTTCATGCTGGTCGATACCGGCGGCATCGACGACGAGGACGACACCATCACCAACCACATCCGCCACCAGGCGCTGCTGGCCGTCGACGAGGCCGACGTCATCCTGTTTCTCATGGACGGCCGCGAGGGCCTCACGCCCAGCGATATCGAGATCGTCGACCTGCTGCGCCGCACCGAGAAAAAGGTGTTCTACATCGTCAACAAGATCGACAGCCCGGAGATCGAGGACACGCTGCTGACGCCGTTCTGGGAACTCGGGGTCGAGGAGTTGTGGGCGCTGTCCGCCGATCACGGCTACGGCCTCGATACCCTGATGGCCGGCGTTCTGCCCCATCTGGAGAAGGATGCGCCCGCAGACGGCCTGCCGGACAACACCATGCGCATCGCCTTCCTCGGCCGGCCCAACGTGGGCAAGTCCTCGCTGATCAACGCCATCATCGGCCAGGAGCGGATGGTGGTTTCCGACATCGCCGGCACCACCCGCGATTCGGTGGATACCCTGGTGAGCCGCGATCCCTACACCTACCTGCTGATCGACACCGCCGGCATTCGCCGCAAGGGCAAGACCACGGACAAGCTGGAGAAATTCTCCATCCTCAAGTCGCTACGGGCCCTGGGCCGCTGCGATATCGCCCTGGTGCTCATCGACGCCGAGGAGGGCATCACCGAGCAGGACACCAAGGTGATCGGCTACACCCAGGAGCAGGGCAGGGCGGTGATCATCTGCCTCAACAAGTGGGATCTGATCAAGGACGACAAGAAGCGGCAGGAGCGGCTGCTGGAGGAGGTGCGGATGGCGGTGAAGTTTATCCCGTTCGCGCCGGTGCTCAAGGTTTCGGCGCTGGCCGGCACCGGCATCAAGCGGCTTTTTCCGGAGATCGGCAAGGTGCACCGCCAGTTTCACCAGCGCTTCGCCACCGCCGCCCTCAACCGGCTGCTGGCCGAGGCCGTGGCCCGGCACGAGCCGCCCTTCTATCACGGCCGCCGGCTCAAGTTCTTCTACATCGCCCAACTGGGCACAGCGCCGCCGCTGTTCGCCGTGGTGGCCAGCGATCCCAAGGGGATTCATTTCTCGTACCAGCGCTATCTCACCAACTGCTTCCGCGAGGGGCTGGGGCTGGACAAGGTGCCGGTCCGCCTGTTGTTCCGCGAACGGAGCAACCGCAAGAAGTAGCCGCCCGCGCGGGCGGACCCTTCAATCCTTGGCTGTGTCCGGCCAGTCGCAATAGGGTCTGCGGCAGAGCAGGGCGTTGTAATACCGGGCATCGCCGGTGACTTCCGCGCCGATCCAATCCGGCCGCTCGAACGGCTCGTTCTCGTCGGCGAGTTCGATTTCCGCCAGCACCAGGCCCCGGTTCGCCCCGAAAAATTCGTCGACCTCCCAGACATGGCCCCGGTAGGGGATGGTATAGCGCTTTTTTTCGATCTGGGGCTGCGGGCAGAGGGTGTCGAGGAGGGCGCAGGCCTCGGCCGCCGGGATTTCGTATTCGTACTCGTCGCGGCCGATGCCCGCGGTGGCACCCTTGATGGTGAGAAAGCCCCGGCCGCCGGCGAGCCGCACCCGCACGGTCCGCTTCTTGTCGGCGCAGAGATAGCCCTGGCGGTACTCGATTCCCTCGGCCAGCCCGCGCCAGCCGTCCCCTGCCAGCAGGAATTTGCGTTCGATTTCCCGGCCCATTGTGGTGTTCTCCTTGTTTCCTATGCCATTGCCGCTGCATCAGCGCAGTACGTTTTTTGGGGGGAGGTCATTCCGACGAGCGTAGCGAGGAGAAATCTCGTTGTGACCAGGAGATTTCTCGTTGCGCTCGGAATGACCTGTTTTCCGCACCCGCGTTTCGCCGGCAAATCATACCCTGTTTGCCGTGGAAAGAAAACGATCCGGATATTCCCATACCTTGCCCCTGCGGCTCGCGATCCCAGGGAGGGGAGCCGGTTGCACCGCTGCCGGCAAGCCTGCCTTGCCGGGCCGGAGCAGCGGCGACAATCCGGCAAGAATCGCACCGGAGTCTCTCTATGCTTTGTTAATTATCTGTTTGAATTTTCATGATTGTTTCCGAAGATTCCCCCGGAACGAGGCGGGTCTGTGCTTGACACCTCCGGCCCCTCCTGGTATCACAGAGCAGACCCGATCTACTGTTCCCCCACCGGTGACCCGACCCCATGCCCTTACCCATTCCGAACTGGATCGTTCTTGCCCTGGCCGTGGTTGTCTGCGCGCAACCGTCGCGGGCTGAAGATATTGTGCTCAGCACCATCAAGGAAGCGACCCGGCAGTACGAGGCCGGCGATTATACCGGCGCGGCCTCCAATCTCGATTACGCGGCCCAACTGGTCCGGCAGCAGAAAAGCGAGCGGATCAAGGCGCTTTTGCCCGAGCCGCTGCCCGGATGGGAGGGCAAGGAGGCCAGCGCTCAGGCGCTGGGAGCGGCCATCCTCGGCGGCGGGGTCACGGTCAGCCGCGACTACCGGAAGGGCTCGGCCAATGTCAGCGTGGAGATCGTCTCCGATTCGCCCGTGCTGCAATCGGTGCTGATGATGGTCAACAATCCCATGTTCGCCGGCGCCGGCGGCGGCAAACTCGAAATGGTCAAGGGGCAGCGGGCGATCCTCAAATACGACAGCGGCAAAAAGACCGGCGAACTCTACATCGTGGTGGCGGCCCGCTTCGTGGTCACCATCAAGGGGCGGCCGGCGGCCAGGGAGGACCTCCTGGCCTACGGCGAGACCATCGATTACCGGACGCTGGAGAAGAACTGATCGCCATGGCGGAAGAGCAGGGCTCTTCCGCGAACATGCACAAAATCAAACCATGCGCTCCCGGGGAGGGCTGACGAGGTTTTTCCCGCGCGAGAGTGGTTGCCCCTGTTACATCTGGTATAGAATTGGCCTTCTTCCTGTAACAGGGGTTTTTTTTATTCGCCAGGAACCTGAAGGATGCAATCCATGGGTGTTGAGGAGAAAAACAGGCAGCCCGCGCCCGCGCGGCAGGACGTGACCGACGAGGCCATCTTCAAGGTGGCCAAGGAGATCGTGGTCAAATTTATCGAGGTGGGCCGGCTGACCCCTTCGTCGTTCGAGGAGACCTTCGATCGGGTGTACAAGGCCATCCGGCGGACGGTGCGCTCCCAATGAGCCGCGGCCTGCTCGATCCGGCCCTGAACCGTGCCCCGGACAGTCCCCGCCACATCCATCTGATCGGCATCTGCGGCACCGGCATGGCCGCGCTGGCCGCCATGCTCCAGGAGCGAGGCTACGCGGTGACCGGTTCGGACCAGAATGTCTACCCGCCGATGTCCGATTTCCTCGCCCGCCTGGGGATCGAGGTAATGGCCGGGTATGCGGCCGCCAACCTCGCGGCGCGGCCCGATCTGGTGATCGTCGGCAACGTGGTGCGCATCACCAACCCCGAGGCGGTGGCACTGGCCGAACTCGGCCTGCCGTACCTTTCCATGCCCCAGGCCCTGGGCCATTTCTTTCTGGCGGGCAAGCGCTCCCTGGTGGTGGCCGGCACCCACGGCAAAACCACCACCTCCTCGCTGCTCGCCACCACGCTCCATCGCCTCGGTACCGGCCCCGGTTTCCTGATCGGCGGCCTGGTCGAGGCCTTCGGCCGCAACGCCCGCGCCGGCGACGGTCCGTATTTCGTGGTCGAGGGCGACGAATACGACACCGCCTTTTTCAACAAGGTGTCGAAATTCCAGCACTACCGGCCCCATTGCGCCATCCTCACCTCGGTGGAGTTCGACCACGCCGATATTTTCCCTGATCTGGCGGCGATCAGGGCTTCCTTTGCCGAATTCATCGGCCGCATCCCGGCCGACGGTGCCCTGGTGGCCTGCCTGGACGATCCGGTGGTGGCCGAACTGGCGAGCACCGCCCGCTGCCCGGTCATCGGCTACGGCACCGGCGCGGGCTGCGAATGGCAACTGGCCGATCTGCACGCACACGGCCTGGCCATCGATTTCGCCGTCGTCCGCCAGGGCACGGTGCTGGGCCGCTGCTCCCTGCCCATGCCGGGGCGGCACAACGGTCTCAACGCCCTGGCGGTGATCGCCCTGCTGCACCGTCTCGGCTTTGCCTTTGACGCCATCGTCGCCGGCTTGGCCGCCTTCGAGGGCGTGAAACGGCGGCAGCAGATTCGCGGCGTGGTCCGGGGTGTCACCATGATCGACGATTTCGCTCACCATCCCACTGCGGTGCGTGAGACCCTGCACGCTCTGCGCCTGGCCTGGCCGGAGAACCGGCTGATCGTGGTGTTCGAACCGCGGACCAACTCCAGCCGCCGGGCCGTGTTTCAGGAGGAATACGCCCGCGTCTTCGGCGATGCCGACCAGGTGCTGGTCCGCGAGCATGTGCCGCTCGACAGCCTGCCGATGAGCGAGCAGTTTTCGTCGGTCCGGCTGGCGGCGGATCTCAGGGAGCAGGGCATCGCGGCCCGGGCCTTTCCCGACACCGAGGCCATTCTGGCCGATCTGGACCGCGCCTGCCGCAGCGGCGATGTGATCGTGATCCTTTCCAACGGCGGTTTCGACGGCATCCACGAGCGGCTGCTGGCGCAGCTCGGCCGTCGGGCGTGACCTGTTTCCGTAGGGGTCGGGGGAGAGAAGAACGTCCGTTGCGGGCGGATCGAGCGCAGGAAACGATGCTCGGGGTGCGGGGCGAACGAGAGGCGGGCGGCAGTGGTCCGGCGCACGGCCCGGGAATCACCAATCTCCGCAGAACTGCGAAACCGTGAAGTGCAGTTCGGTGATCAGGGCCCGGTAATCGGCGGTCCGGTCGCTGCGCTTGCAGCCCTGCTCGATGGTGTGGGCGGCTTCGGCCAAATCGGTGAGGCCCATGTTGAGCAGGGCGCCCTTGACCGCGTGGCTAGCCCTGCCGAGCTGTGCCATGTCGCCGGCTTCGGCCAATTCGGCCAGGCGGCTCATGTGGGAGCGCAGGGTGGCGGCGAACACCGGGATCATGGCCTCGGTCTTTTCGTCACTCAAGAGATAGGCGGTTTTGAGATGCTGCCTGATGAGGTGCAGATAGGCCGCGCGATCCATATGTGGTACCTCCAGGACCATGCCTTTTTCCGATTGTCTCTGTCGCCAACGCCGCCCATTTTCCCATGAGAGTGACGGATCGGTCAAGCGAGAAAACAGTGCTGCACCCCTTTGAATATCGAATCTGCCAGGACATCGTCCGCGGGGAGTTGGTGGATGCGGGCGGCCGCCTGCTGGTCGGGGTGTCCGGCGGCGCCGATTCCATGGGCCTGCTGCACGTGCTGGCCGCGTTACGGGAACGCTTCCACCTCGCGCTCGTGGCCGCGTACATCGATCACGGTCTGCGGCCCGACGAAACCCCCGCCGAATGGGCCTGCGTGCGTGCGGCCGCCGATCGTCTCGGCATCGATTGCGTCCGCATGGCGGTGGATGTCCGGGCCGTAGCGGCAGCCGGCCGGCTTTCCCTGGAGCATGCGGCCAGGGAGGCGCGTTACCGTGCCTTTGCCGAACTGGCCGGGCAGTGGTCGACCGACATGCTGGCCGTGGCGCATACCGCCGACGATCAGGCGGAGGAGGTGTTGCTGCGCCTGTTCCGGGGAGGCGGCGGCAGGGCACTGGCCGGCATGCGGCCGCGGTCGGGCCGTCTGATCCGGCCGTTGCTCGGGGGCCGCAAGGAGGAGGTGCTCACTTACCTGGCGGACAGGAACATCGGCTATTGCCACGATTCGAGCAACGACGACCGCCGTTTTCTCCGCAACCGCATCCGGCTCGACCTCCTGCCGCTGCTGGAGGCCGAATACGACCCGGGCATCCGCGCCGCCCTGCTCAAGACCGCCGCCAACCTCGGCGAGGACGAGAACCTGCTCGAATCTTTGCTCGCCGAGCAGTGGGAGAAAGTGGTCGACCTCTCCCCGCCCGATGGAGGCGGCCATCCCACCTGCCGCCTCGACCGCGTGGCCTTTCGGAGCCTCCATCCGGCCCTGCAGCGCCGCCTGCTCGAACGGCTGCTCTGGACCCTGGGTATCACCGCCCGCTATCAGCAGATCATGGCCCTGTTGGCCGCCGCCCGCACAGGCCGGACCGGCAGCGAACTGCACCTGAGCCGGGGCCTGCGGGTGGCCGTCCACCGCGACCATCTGCTCTTCTCCTTTCCCCTCGGTCAGGGGGCCTGGCGCGGCCGTCTGTCCACCCCCTGATCGTTCCTCTTTCCTTCCTTCTTTGCCTTCGACAATTTTGTCGAGCTGAAGCCGCCGGTTGTCGAGCCGCTCTGTGGCCGGGCTGGTCTTTTTTCGTCTATCTTGTTGTCTTGTCGTCTCAATGATTGCATTCTTCATTGGCATGGAAGTTGATTTGAAGGGGGCAAACAGGAAACCGTTCCCCGGCATGGAGAGAACGGTGGCCGGAACACGACCCACAACCGATGAGGTGATATGATGAACGCAATGAAAAAGACGCTGCTGGCACTGTGCTGCCTGGCCATGACGGCCGGCGCCGCTTGGGCGGTGGATTACTCCGCCCTGTCCAATGACGAGTTGAGCGCCAGGCGGGGCACCATGTACAACGCCAGCCCGGAGGAGTGGAACGCCTTCCACACCGAGTGGTGGAAGCGGCTCAGCCAGATGAGTCCGGAGGAGCGGCAGAAATACATGGGGCCGGGCATGGGGCGCGGCATGGGGAAAGGCAAGGGCATGGGCCGGGGATGCTGGTGCCCGTGCTGGAGCGGCCCGGCACCGGTGGCCCAGCCTCCTGCAGGGAAAACGCCCGCGCCGGCACCGAGCAAATAAGCGCTCGCCACCCACCGGCGTCGAGCAAGCCACGTGACGGCAGCGGCGCCGGTTTTTTTATCCTTTTTTCGTTATTCCCAGCCGTTCCATCTTGTAGCGCAGAACCCGCTCGCTGATGCCCAGGTCGGCGGCGGCCCTGGTTTGCACCCACTGGTGGCGTTCCAGGGCCTCGATCAGCAACTGCCGTTCCACCTCGGCCAGGCGATGGACAAGGTCGCCCTCGGCCACCGGTCCCCGATACTCCCGGATCTCCGGTGGCAGGTCGCGCAGGCCGATCTGCGGCGAGCGGGCCAGGGTGACGGTCCGCTGGAGGATGTGCTCCAACTCGCGGACATTGCCTGGAAAATGGTACTTGGCCAGTTGCTGCATGGCCTGGTCGTCCAGCACGGCAGGGCTGCCGAACTTGGCCAGGAAAAAGCGGACCAGTTCCGGAATCTCCTCCTTGCGCCGACGCAGGGGCGGGATCTCGATGGCGATCACGTTGAGCCGGAAATAGAGGTCCTCGCGGAAGTTGCCGTCCGCCGCCATCTGTCTGAGGTCGCGGTTGGTCGCCGCCACGATGCGGACATCCACGGGAACCGGCTGCTCGCCGCCCACCCGGCGGATGGTCTGTTCCTGGAGGGAGCGCAGCAGTTTGGCCTGCACCGGCAGGGGCAGTTCGCCGACCTCGTCGAGCAGGAGCGTCCCCCGATGGGCCTGCTCGAACACCCCGCGCCGCCGGTTGATCGCACCGGTGAACGCGCCCTTCTCATGGCCGAACAGTTCGGATTCGAACAGCCCCTCCGGCACGGCGGCGCAGTTGAGGGCCACGAACGGCTGCTCTTTTCGCGGGCTGAGCAGGTGGAGCAGGCGGGCGATCAGCTCTTTGCCGGTGCCGGTCTCGCCCTGGAGGAGCACGGTCCAGGGGCTGGGCGCGGCCCGCAGCACCAGGGAGAGCACGTGGCGCATGGCCGGGCTGGCGGCGATCAGCTTGACCGGCAGGGCTGCGGTGTCGATGGCTGCCTCCACCCGCGCCGCATCGCCGGCGATATAGAGCCGTTCCTCGATGGCCCCGATCCGGGCCAGCAGCAGCTGCAGATCCACCGGTTTTTCCAGGAAATCGTCCGCCCCCAGTTGCATGGCCCTCACCGCGGTGTCGACCGCGCCGTAGGCGGTAATCATGATCACCCGCACCAGGGGATTGCGCTCCTTCATCCGCGCCAGCACCTCATCGCCGGCCATGCCGGGCATGCGGTGGTCGAGCAGGACCAGATCGACCGGCTCGGCCATGAACCGCTGGAGCGCGTCTTCGCCGCTGGCCGCCTCGACCACGGCATGGCCCTGTTTGGCGAGAAAGCCGGCCAGCAGACCCCGTTGCAGGGACTCGTCGTCGACGATGAGAATGTTCACGGTGCCTGGCCTCCTTGTCCGGCCGCCTGGGCATCGTGGCCGGGTTGGCCGCTCGGCGGGATGCGGGGCAGGGCGATGCGCACGGTCAGGCGGTGCTGCTGCCGGTCGACGGCGATGTCCATGCCGCCGCCGTGGGCCTCGGCGATTCGGCGGCAGAGGGCCAGGCCCAGGCCGCTGCCCCTGGTCTTGGTGGTGAAGTAGGGCTCGCCCATCCGTTCGATCTGCTCGTCGCTGGGCAGTTGGCCGCCGCTGGTCACGGTCAGCTCCGTTCCCTGGACGGTCGCAATCAGGTCGAAGCGGAGAAGGCCTCCGTCCGGCTGGGCCTCGATGCCGTTCTTCAGCAGATTTTCCAGCAGTTCGGCGATCAGGTCGGGATCGGCGGTGATGGCGGTGCGGCAGCTGTCGCTGACCGTGACCTCGATCCCCTGGTCGGAGCAGCGCTGTTGATACAGGGGCAGCAGTCGCTGCAGAAGTTCGCTGGGGACGACCGGCCCCGGCCGCGGTCGCAGGGTCCGGGTGAAGCGCTGCAATTCGTTGACAATGGTCCCGGCCCGCTGGACCGCCTCGGCCATGGCCTCGATCAGTTGCCGCTGCTCCGCGTCGAGCTGGGGCGACTCCAGGCGCAACCGCTGCACCCCCATGCTGATGGCGTTGAGCGGGTTGCGGACCTCGTGGGCGATGGTGGCCGTGGCCCGGCCCAGGGCAGCCGCCTCGTGTTCCCTGGCCAGCAGCCGTTCGAAGCTGCGGGTCCGGACGAGATCCGCCTTCTGGGCGCGGTAGAGCAGCCAGGAGAAAAAGAAGCCGAGCCCCAGCAGCAGGGCGGCGAACAGGAAGAACTGGTGCCGCATCTGCTCGATCCGGCGGCGATGGTTGGCGGCGTCCAGTCCCACCGCCAAGGTGCCCATGGGCGTGGTCAGGCTTGCCTCGGCCGTGTGCCGGCCGGCCGCATCCAGCAGCCGGACCGCTTCGTTTGCCGCCAGACCGGCTTCCAGGCGGACGAAGTGGATGCCGGGCAGGCCGGAAAGGGTGGCCAGCAGGGCGGGCAGGGAGGTTTTCCGCTGAAGTTCGACAATGGCCTCGGCATTGAGCCCGATGCGGATACAGCGCAAGCCGGGACTCGTCGCCGGGGCGACCAGCAGCGCGGTCCGGCGTTCCTGATCGTAGCGGACCTTGCCGTCAGCCGCATCGCAGGTCGTGTCCGCCGTCCGCCACGTTTCCGGCCCGGCGCTCGCCCTGCCGTCCGTCCGCACCAGGCCGATGCCGAGCAGGCCGGTTTCCCTGGCCAGGGCCGCCAGCTCCTCGGGCTGGAGCGGGTCGATACCGTAGAGGTAGTCGACGAACCGGGCCTTGTCGCGGAGCAGGGTGGTCACCACCGTATCGACGGTGGTCTGCGCCAGGTCGGCATTGCGCAGGTTCTCCTCGATGATGGCGGCGATCATGCGGGAACGGGCCAGGGTATTGCGTTCGAGATCATGGTCGAGCGCCAGCATCTGCCAGAAAAACACGGCCAGCACCAGCACGATCAGCAGGCCGAAACCGGCCAGGTTCATGGCCCAGGAGGGCAGCGGCAGCGTTTTCACGGGTTGGCCCACGGGCCGCCGCCGTGGCGGTGGCGATGCTGGCCGCAGTGTCCGCCGCTGCGGCACATGCCCAGCCGAGCGCGCACCCCGGTGGGGTCCTGGCGGTAGCGGTGCCTGAGGTGCTGGTACTCTTCGCCGGCTTCGGCCCGGTTCTCCTCGCCGGCGGGCTGCCCGCCGGCTTCGGCGGTGGCCGTGTCCTGCGGCACGGTCGTCGCTGCGGCCGGGGGTGGTTCGGTTGTCTCGGTCGCCCGGCCATCGAACGCCAGCCCGATGAGGAGCAGAAAGAGCAGAAAAAGGGCGCGGTTGCGGGGCGATGGCGTCATGTCGGCGAGTCGGTTCATGCGGGTGTGGCTGCCGTTGGGCGATGATGTGCGGTCGCTGTGCACCGATCGCGCTGCCCCCGGTCCGTTCGGCCGGGGACGGACGGCATGTGCCTGCATCAAACACGAAGCACTATACATGCCAATTGCCCGTATCGGTAGCATTTCCTCGCCTGCCGGCGCCTGCCGTGCGCACGGCGGGAAATGCTCGCCGTTTTGGTTCGACATAATTGTCGAGGCGTGGACCATCATGGTCCTCCATTCGATAACCTGCCCACACCGGGCTTGAAAAACCCCGGCGGGTTGCCTATAACCAGGACAATCCGATTGCATTCCGACAAGCGAGGGGCGAGATGACTGAAGCATTTCAGGATATCAGTGTGGAGCAGTTGCGCGAGTATATGGCGCGGCACGGCGAAAACGAATATCTGCTGGTCGATGTCCGCCAGCCCGACGAGTACGCAAAGGGGCATATTCCCGGCGCCATCCTCATCCCGCTGGGCGAGCTGCCCGACCGCTTGCAGGAGCTGCCCGTGGACAAGGACATCGTCGTTTATTGCCGCTCCGGCAAACGGTCGAAGGGCGCTGCGATCTTCATCGGTTCCCGGCCCTACGTGGCCGGGACCGTGTTCAACATGGCGGGCGGCATCCTCGCCTGGAACGGGCAGCTTCTGCCGTCTTTTCCCGCTCTCAGGGTTTTTGATCTGGAGGGCGGCGACGAGGCGATCCTGCTCCGGGCGATGGAGCTCGAACGGGGCGCGGAGGTATTCTACACCGCGCTCTGCCGGCGATACGGCACGGTTGCCTGGATCGGAATCGTTTCGGCGCTCGCCGAGGCTGAAGCGGCCCACGCCCGGCTGATCTACGGGTTCTGGGCCGAGAAGCAGGCAGAGCCGCCGCCGTTCGCCACCCTCTACGGCCAGATGGCCGGCGACATCGTCGAGGGCGGTCTGCCTGCCGCCGCCCTCCTGGCCGCAGTGGAGGCGCAGCCGCAGCACCCCTGCCGCGCCGTGCTGGAAATGGCGCTGACTGTCGAATACGCAGCCTACGATCTGTACCGCGCCATGGCGCATCGCTTTCTGGACACACCCATGGAGATAACGTTCAACACCATCGCCGAGGCGGAAAAAGAACACATGCGGTTGGCGGCCCGAGCCCTGGCGCAATGCGGGGAGCCATGAGAGATTTCTTGCAGGAAAAACAATCCGATGGTAGATTTTTTACCGTAGTGCAGGAGTAGAAAAGGGTTTTTCCGGAAAGTCTTCGACAGGGGGATTCGCCGACTTGTACCAGGAAAAGCAAGGCGTATGTTTTGTTCACATCAAGGAGGACACGTATGCAGTACTTTTCGTACAAGGACACCACCTATCAGGTTGACGACCAGGGTTTTCTGCTCGATCCCGGTTTCTGGGACGCCAATTTCGCCGAAGGCGCTGCCAGGGAATGCGGCATCGACACCCTGACCGGCGAACACTGGGATGCCATCAATTCCCTGCGGGAGCTGTACCGGGAAACCGGAGCCTGCCCCACCGTTTTCGCCGTCTGCAAGGTCATCGGCCTGCGGCCCCGCGAAATGAAGGCGCTGTTTCCCGCCGGGTACCACCGGGGCCTGTGCCGCATCGCCGGCGTCGATTATCTGCTGTACCGCGCGCCTGACAACAGTCATGTGCTGCAGACGGCCGCCGATCTCAAGGCCATTTCCGGAAAGAAGCAGTATCAGGTCGACGTGCGCGGCTTTTTGATCGATCCCGACAACTGGGATCCCTATTACGCCATGCACCGCGCCCTGGAGATGAAGATTCCCCAGCGGGAGCTGACCGATGCGCACTGGCGGGTGATTTACTACCTCCGCGATGTGTACAAGCGGGAAAAGCGCATTCCCACCATCTATGAAACCTGCGAGAAATGCCAACTCGAACTGGATGAGCTGGAAGCGCTGTTCCCCGACGGCTATCATCGCGGGGCGGTGAAAATCGCCGGGTTGCGATTCGTGAAATGACCTTGCCCCCGCCCGGAAAGGGCGGGGCTGTTTTTTTGTCGGAGAGAACGGAACTCGATTCGCCGGCCAAGGGCAGGGGGGCGTCTGCCCCGGCTCCGCCGGCCAGGAAAAGGAGAACAGATGAATTCGTTTCAATATAAGAATGCAACCTACGAACTCGATGCCCAGGGCTGTCTGCTTGACCCGGCCTGCTGGAACAGGGATTTTGCCGAAGGGATGGCGCGGGAATGCGATATTCCGGTGCTGTCGAGCGAACACTGGGACGTGATCAACTATGTCCGCAATGTCTACGACAAAACAGGGGTTTGTCCGACCATTTTCGCCGCGTGCAAGGCCAGCGGTCTGCGGCCGCAGGAAATGCAGAAACTGTTTCCCACCGGCTACCACCGGGGCCTGTGCCGGGTGGCCGGGGTCCATTACCGGGTGAGCGCCATTCCCTACGGCGAGCATATCCGGCAATCGGTTGCCGATCTGCGCGCCCTGTCGGGCGACAAGGTCTATGCCACCGATGTGCGCGGCTTTCTCGTGGACCCGGATTCCTGGGACGAGAACTTCGCCGTCCACCGGGCCATGGAGATGCACATTCCGGGCGGCAAGCTGACCGACGACCATTGGCGGGTCATCTACTATCTCCGCGATGTCCACCAGGTGCAGCACCGGATTCCCAACATCTACGAGACCTGCGAAAGCTGCGATCTCGACCTGGACACCTTCGAACGGTTGTTCCCGGACGGCTATCATCGCGGCGCCCTGAAGATCGCCGGCCTGCGGTTCGTGCAATAAGGGGAGGGCAATTCGAAGCGATGAAAACGACCTTGATGGTATGCAGCGGCGATCCGGAGGTGGTGTGGAACGCCTTTCGGATGGGCAATCTCATGCTGGAGCAGATGGACGACGTCACCCTGTTCCTCAACGGTCCGGCGGTGAACTATGCCTCCATGGTCAGCGAAGCCTTCCCGCTCACCGACCTGGCGAAAGTCTTCACCCTGTCTGAAGGGGTGCTCCTGGCCTGAGGCAAGCTGCTCGACCTCCACGGGGTGGAGGCATCGTATCACCAGCGGGCCAAACAGATCGATCTCTATCGTTTGATCGCGGCAAGCGACCGGTTTGTCACGTATTGACGGCAGGCATCTGTCTGCCGCCTGTTCACCTGCGGCTGTTCCGCCGTGCCCCGGTTGGAACAGCCGCGTTGTTTCAACCCATCGGCAGGTGTGTGTTGACGGCCGGAAGACGGGGTCCGGTGGGCAACCATCCGGGAGAGAAAAGATGACAACCGCCGGCGAGGGCGTGATTCTGCTTCACGGCCTGGCACGTACCCGCCGGTCCATGCGGCCGCTGGCCGTTTTCCTCGCCCGCCGCGGCTACCGGGTGGTCAATGTCGGCTATCCTTCCCGCCGCGACCCCATCGAAATCCTGGCCCGCCCGGCCCTTGCTCCGGCGGTCGCCGTCCTGCGCCGGCAGGGGATCGGCACCATCCATTTCGTCACCCATTCCATGGGAGGTATCCTGCTGCGTGTCTTCCTGGCCGATGAACCGCTGCCCGAACTGGGGCGTACGGTGATGCTCTCGCCACCCAACCAGGGCAGCGAGCTGGTCGACCGCCTCGGCCGGTTCGCCTGGTTCCGCCTGGTGTTCGGCCCGGCGGGCTGCCAGTTGGGAACCGGCCCGGACGCGCTGCCCGCCCGTCTCGGTCCCGCCACCTTTCCGGTCGGCATCCTCACCGGCAACCGGCCGGCTCTTGGTCTGGCCCGTTTTTTCCCCGGTCCCAGCGACGGCAAGGTGGCCGTTGCCAGGGCGCAACTGGCCGGCATGGCCGATTTCCTCGTGCTGCCCTATGGCCACGCCCTCATCATGCGCTATAAAGCGGTGCAGGAGCAGGTGGCTTTTTTTCTGGAGAACGGCCGGTTTAAGCCTGTGGCTTAACCCTTGCGCAGGACGCGCTTGTCGTCGATGCGGATGGTCAGCTTGATCTTGTCGAAGTATTCGAGCAAGGGGATGGAAAATTTCCGGGTCAGGCCGGTGAGATCCTTGAAGCGCTGGGCGTCGATCTCGCCCTCGCGGCGGATGAAGGCCACCACCTCTTCCTGGAGCGCCTGGATGGCCGGGGCGTGGAAACAGAGGCTCTCGTTGATTTTGATCAGCTCGCCCCTGCCGACCAGAAGATCGATCACCTGACGGATCTGCTTCTCCGGAAACTCGCCGAAGGCGGCCAGCACCTCCTTGAGGTTGGGCGGGGTCAGGTTGGCCTCGCGGTAGAGGGCGCCGATTTTCTGCTCCATTTCCTGCTCGTCCACCTGCAGGGTGACCGTGTGACCGCTGATCCTGATTTCGGCCCCCTCCTGCTCGATCGTCCCTTTTTTGATCAGTCCGGCCAGGAGCGCCTGGAAGACCTTGGGCTCCACCGCCGGCCGCAGTTGGGAACGGACCTCCTCCTTGGCGAGGCCGGATTTGAGGGGATTGTCCCGGTGAAAGGCGGTGAGCAGCCCGACGATCCGCTGGCTGAGCGTCTCGGCCACCGACGCGGCCAGCAGCCGCTGGCTGTCCGAGTCGACCACCAGCAGCGCCCCGGTGGAAATGGGAAGCTGGAGCTGTTTTTTCAGTTTCTTGCTGAACACGCCGGTCCGCGCCGCCAACTGATCGGAGGTCATGCCCTTGACCCCGGCCTCCTCGACCAGCAGCAACAGCCTGCGCTCGCTGTCCGCGGCTTCCAGGGCGGTGAAGTAGGCGCGGTTGGACTCCCGGTCCCGCTCCAGGGTCCGTTTGCGCTTCCTGGGACCACTGTTGAGGATGACGCCGCCGCCGATGGTGGTGATGGGCGAATAGCTGCGGATCACGTAGCGGTCGCCGGGCCAGGCGGCCGCCGGCTCCTGGAGGATGAGCTGGACGTGCGTGGTGTCGCCGGGCAGAAGGACCTCGGATTCGAGCAGCAGGATGCGGCCGACAATCTCTCTGGTGCCCAGATGTACCCGCACCTGGGTGCGGTTTTTCAGCTCCCTGGCCGTCGAACTCAGACAGTGGCATTCGGCGTCCAGGACGGTGGCGGCGACCATGCTGCCGGGAGTGGCGGCCATGTCGCCCCGGTTGATCTGATCCTTTTCGATGCCCTGGAGATTGATGGCCGTGCGGTGGCCGGCCTCGACCAGGTCGACATCGCGGCCGTGCACCTGGATGCCGCGGATCTTGGCCGTGAGGCCGCCGGGATAGAACGTCAGCTCGGCGCCGGTTTCGATCCGGCCGGACAGCGAGGTGCCGGTGATCACCGTGCCGAACCCCTTCATTGAGAACACCCGGTCCACGGCCATGCGGAATGGGCCGAATTCCTCGTGGAAATCCATGGCTGCCACCTTGGCGTCCAGCAGACGGATGATCTCGTCGATGCCCTCGCCGGTGAGCGAGTCGACCTGGACGATCGGCGCGTCGACGAGAAAGCTGCCACTGAAGAAATCGCGTACCTCCTCGCTGACCATGTCGAGCCATTCCTGGTCGACGGTGTCCTTCTTGGTCAGGACGATCAGGCCGTCCCGGACCCCGAGCAGGCGGCAGATTTCGAAATGCTCGACCGTCTGCGGCATGATGCCCTCGTCGGCGGCGATGACGAAGGTCACCAGATCCATGCCGGCGGCGCCGGCCACCATGTTGCGGATGAATTTTTCGTGGCCGGGCACGTCGACGATGCCGATCCGGTGGCCGCAGGGGAGGTCGAGGTGGGCGAAGCCCAGTTCGATGGTGATGCCGCGCTCCTTCTCCTCCTTGAGCCGGTCGGTGTCAATGCCGGTGAGCGCCCGGATCAGGCTGGTCTTGCCGTGGTCGACGTGGCCGGCGGTGCCGAGGATGATTTCGCGCATGGGCGGATCGGGTGGCCCTCGCGGGGAGAGCCGGCATTAAAGGGCCTAAAGATCGAGATAGGGGTTGGTTTTCGCCTCGTGGGCGATGGTGGACTGCGAGCCGCCGTAGCCGTGGCCGGGCCAGACGACGGTGTCGGGCGGCAGGGTCAGCAGCCGCGCCCTGATGGCGTCGATCATCTGGCGCATGGAGCCGCCGGGGAAATCGGTGCGGCCGATCGCGCCGACAAAGAGGGTGTCGCCGGTAAAGCAGTGGGGCGGGCTGTACAGACAGATGCCGCCGGGGGTGTGGCCGGGGGTGTGGATCACCTGCAGGCGCTCGTTGCCGACGGCGATGGTGTCGCCGTCCGTGACGGTGATGTCGACCGGCGGCGATTCGGGCAGGCCGAGCGAGGAAAAGAAGCCCTTGATGCGCGGATCGCCGAAATAGTCCACGTCCTCGGCATGCATGACGATCCTGGCGCCGGTGGCCTCCTGGATGCGGGCATTGCCGCAGACGTGGTCCGGATGGCCGTGGGTGTTGATGATGAGGGTGACCTTGAGGTCCTGTTCGCGGCAGTAGTCGAGGACGCGGTCCTCGTCGCCGCCGGGATCGATGATCGCGGCCTCCTTGGTCTGTTCGCAGGAGACGACGTAACAGCAGACGCCCATCATGCCGACGGTGAGTTGTTTGACAAGCATGGCCACGACCCTTGGGTATGGTTGACGAAGGTGGAGGCGTCGCGGCCGGAGTCGGTCGGGCTCCGGCCGCGACGCTGACAAGCTATTTGCCGCCGCAGCCGCTGGGACCGCAGGCGCAGCTCGGTGCGGCAAAGGGATTGACGGTGACCGGGCCGGGCGGCAACCGCTGCTCGACGGCGGCGACCACGGCGTCAAAGGCCTTGATCGCCGGACTGTCCTCGTCGGTGGAAAGATAGGGGGTGCCGGAATCGCCGGCCATGACCACGCGCGGGTCCATGGGCACCCGGCCGAGGAAGGGCAGGTCGAAATCGCGGGCGGTCTGCTCGCCGCCGCCCTTGCTGAAGATGTCCACGGTCTTGCCGCAGTGCGGGCAGACGAAACCGGACATGTTCTCGACCACGCCGACGATGGGCATGTCGACCGCCTTGCAGAAGTTGATGGACTTGCGCACATCGGCCAGGGCCACGGCCTGCGGCGTGGTGACCACCACCGCGTGGACGCCGGGCATAGTTTGGGCCACGGACAGGGGCTCGTCGCCGGTGCCGGGCGGGGCGTCGACGATCAGGTAGTCGAGCTCGCCCCAATCCATGTCGGCCACGAACTGCCGGATGGCCTGGATCTTGAGCGGTCCGCGCCAGATAATGGCGTCGTCCCGGTTCTTCATCATGTATTCCAGGCTGACCACCTTGAGGTTGTCGTTGAAGGTCAGGGGCGGGATGAGGTCGTCAGGATTTTCCGGGGCGGTCAGGATGCCGGTCAGGTTGAGCATGCGGCAGACGTCCGGGCCGTGGAGATCGACATCCATCAGGCCGACCTTGTGGCCCTTCTTGGCCAGGCACAGGGCCAGGTTGACCGCCACGGTCGATTTGCCGACCCCGCCCTTGCCGCTCATCACCAGAATTTTGTTCTTGATCTTGCCCAGGGACCTGGTGATGGCGATGTCCTGCTGCGCCAGCCGGGCATCGCCCGAACCGCAACTGCTCTTCTGATCGCTCCCGCAGGAACTTCCACACGAACTGCTCATAATTGCCTCCAACAGAAGAAAGGAAAAAAATGCCGGAAAAAGAAGAAAACCCGCGCTGTATCTACCGGAAAAATCCGGGGATGTCGCGGGAATGCGAACTCGTCGTAATGTGGGGCTATACATTAATGCCGGCCATTTGAAAAGCAAAGAAAAAAACAAAGCGGCCACGTCCCGGTGCCGGCCTCCATTTACCCTGTGTTTTTGTTGCGTTATGATTGCCGGAAAAGTTATAGTGCTTACTTGTATCGCAGAACCGGGCCGGCTCAAATCGGTCGCGTCCGCCGATGCATCCGATACCCGTGCGGGAGGTAGCCGCGGCGGGCAAACCAGAGGCTTTGCGGAGAAAGGCGCAAGGGAGGTCCCGATGGATCCGTTCAGCAAGAAACTGTTGGAGGAACTGGAACAGATGCAGCAGCAGACGGGGCGCATCCTGCGTTCCATGTCGCTGTCCCGGATGATGCCGATGGAGGCGGAGGGCTGGCAGCCGGCGGTGGACATCTACGAGTCGGAAACCAGTGTCTATGTTTACGCCGAACTGGCGGGGGTCGTGAACGACAGCCTGCGGGTGACCGTGGACGGCCAGCGGCTCGGAATCAGCGGCGTGCGCCAGTTGCCGTCGCACCAGTCGATCGCCTGCATCCATCAGTTGGAAATCGAGTTGGGGACCTTTCAGCGTACCCTGACCCTGCCGTCGACCGTCGAGGTCGAAGGGATCGAATCGACCTATGCCAACGGCATCCTCATGGTCACCCTGCCGAAGCGGATCAGGAAGGGCAAGGTACAGATCAGGATAACGCCTGGAGAATAATATGGAAAACGAACAGCAAGCGCCCCAGAAGAAAATGGATCCCTCCGAGCTGGTCATTCCCGAGATTCTGCCCATCCTACCGCTGCACGGGTTCGTGTTCTATCCCGGCATGGGTTTTCCGTTGCAGGTTTCCAGCGAGGCGTCGAAACAGCTGATCGACGACGTCCTCCTCGGCGACCGCATGATGGGGCTGGTGCCCAGCCGTCGCGAGCAGGTTTCCGATGACGACGCGCTCGGTCCCGACGACCTCTACAAGGTGGGCGTGGTCGGCTATCTGCACAAGCTGAACAAGGCCCAGGAAGGGCACTATCAGATTCTGGTGAGCGGCACCAAGAAGTTCGCCGTCAGCGAATTCGTCGAATCCACCTCTTACCTGCGGGCCAGGGTGGTCGAGGTGCCGATGGAGATTGTCGAGGACAAGAAGATCGAGGCGCTGCTCTTCAATATCCGCGCCCAGTTCGCCAAGCTGGTCGGCTCCACCGAGCTGCCCCAGGAGTTGGTGGCCACCATCAATAGTCTGACCAATCCCTTCTACGTGGCCTACCTGGTCAGCTCGCAGTTGAACCTGAAGATCGAGATGGAGCAGGAGATCCTGGAGATCACCTCCCTGCACGATCTCCTCCACCGCGTGGCCAGGGAACTGACCAAGCGGCTGGAAACCGTCGAGATGAGCAACCAGTTGCAGGCCTCGATGAAAAAGGACATGGACGAGCGCCAGCGCGAGTTCTTCCTCCGCCAGCAGTTGCAGGCCATCCGCAAGGAACTGGGCGAGGGCGACGACGACAAGGTCGAAGTCAGGGAGCTGAAGGAAAAGGTGGCGGAAAAAGGGCTCAGCCCCCAGGCCCGGGCCGTGGTGGACAAGGAGCTGACCCGGCTGGAGCGCATTCCGCCCTCGTCGCCGGAATATACGGTGTCGCGCAACTACATCGACTGGATCCTCGACCTGCCCTGGACCGACGCCACCACCGACACCCTCGATCTGCTCAAGGCCGAGGCCGACCTCAATCAGGACCATTACGGCCTGAAAAAGATCAAGAAGCGCATCCTCGAATTCCTGGCGGTGCGCAAACTGAAAGAAGACATCCACGGACCGATTCTCTGCTTCGTCGGCCCGCCCGGCGTGGGCAAGACCTCGCTCGGTCAGTCCATCGCCCGGACCATGAACCGCAAGTTCGTGCGCATCGCCCTGGGCGGCGTCCGTGACGAGGCCGAGATCCGCGGCCACCGCCGCACCTACATCGGCGCCCTGCCCGGCCGGATCATCGAGAGCCTGAAACGGGCCGGCTCCAACAACCCGGTCTTTCTCCTCGACGAGATCGACAAGCTGGGCAACGATTTCCGGGGCGATCCCTCCTCGGCCCTGCTCGAGGTCCTGGACCCGGAACAGAACGCGACCTTCACCGACCATTACCTCGATATCGAGTTCGACCTGTCCAAAGTGATGTTCATCGCCACGGCCAACGTCCTCGACACCATCCCCGGCCCGCTGCGCGACCGCATGGAGGTGGTCGAACTCTCCGGCTACACCCAGGAGGAGAAGGTGGCCATTGCCAGCCGCCACCTCCTGCCCAAACAGCTGGAGGCCCATGCCCTGAGCGCCGACGATCTGGAGATGCCGGCGGCCACTGTCGAGGCCCTGATTTCCTCCTATACCCGCGAGGCCGGCGTGCGCAATCTCGAACGGGAGATCGCTGCCATCTGCCGGGGAACCGCCGCCGAGATCGCCCGGGGCCGGACCGAGAAGATGGTGGTCACGCCCGAGAAACTGTACGATTTCCTCGGTCCGCAGCGCTTCTATCCCGAGATGAAGGCCCGCAGTTGGGGGCCCGGCCTGGCCACCGGTCTGGCCTGGACGCCGGTGGGCGGCCAGATCCTGTTCATCGAGACCTCGAAGATGAAGGGCCGGGGCGGCCTGACCCTGACCGGCAAGCTCGGCGAGGTGATGAGAGAATCGGCCACGGCGGCGCTCACCTATATTAAGGCCCATGCCCAGGAGTTGGGTGTGGACGAGGACCTGTTCGCCGGCATCGACCTGCACGTGCACGTTCCGGAAGGCGCCATTCCCAAGGACGGACCGTCGGCCGGCGTGGCCATGGTCTCGTCGCTGGTGTCGGTAATCCTGGGGCGGCCGGTGCGCCAGGATGTGGCCATGACCGGCGAGATCACCCTGCGCGGCGATGTCCTGCCGGTGGGCGGCATCGGCGAAAAGGTGCTGGCCGCGTTGCGGGCGGGGATCAGGGAACTGATCCTGCCGGTGCTCAACGAAAAGGATGTGTTGGAAATCCCGGAGGATATCCGCAAGGGAGTCATCTTCCATTATCCCCACACTATCCGTGAGGTCCTGGAAATCGCCCTGGAGAAGAGCGAGGCGCAGAGCTGATGCTGGGCTGGTTCAAGAAAAAGTTCGGCAAGCAGCCAGACGCGCCCGAGTCGGTGGAGCCCGAAGAGGGGGTCCGGGAATCCGCCGGCGAGGAAAACGCCCCTGTCGTTGAGGAGGAAACGGCGGCGCCTGCCGTGGCAGCACCGGAGGGCGGCGAGTCCAAGGCAGCGCCGGCGGCCTCTGTCGAGGCGGCGACGCCGGTCGAAGCGGGTGCCGAGGACGAACCGGAGCCGCTCGAGCCGGCGGCGGAGGCGTCGCCAGTCCCGGAACCGGAAGTACCGGTCGCACCGGAGCCGGCTGTACCGGCAGCTCAGGTCGAGGAATCCGGTGAGAACGGGGCAGCCAGCGCTTTGCCGGAACCGGGCGAGGGTGTCTCGGTAGCCCCGCCGGTGGCACCCGAGGCCGACACGACTGTGGCCGAGCCCGAGACCGACATGGCCGCATCCGAATCCGAAGACGAGGCCGCCGTAGCCGAATCCGAGGATACCGAACCGGAGTCGGCCGTCGAGCGGGCTGCGGTCCGGACCCAGGAGAAACCGGCCGCCAAATCCCTGTTCCAGCGGTTGCAGGAACGGCTGGGCAAGACCAGGGACTCCCTGGTTTACCGCCTGGACCGGCTCTTCCTGGGCAAGAAGGAAATCGACCAGGATTTGTTCGAGCAACTGGAGGAAATCCTGATCACCGCCGATCTCGGCGTGAGCACCACCATGGAGCTGCTGGAGGTGGCCCGCAAGCGGATCAAGCGCGACCAGTTGAGCGATCCCCAGGCCCTGAAGGCCATCATCCGCGACCAGATCCTCGCCTATATCGAGGCCTCGGAGGCGCCGGCCGAGCTGGTGCTGCCGGCAGAGGGGCCGTTCGTCATCATGGTGGTGGGGGTCAACGGCGTGGGCAAGACCACCACCATCGGCAAGCTCGCCGCCAAATTCGTCCGTGCCGGCCAGTCGGTGCTGCTGGTGGCCGGCGACACCTTCCGCGCGGCCGCCATCGATCAGCTCAAGATCTGGGCCGAGCGGGTCGGAGTCGAGGCCGTGGCCCAGAATCCGGGGGCCGATCCGTCCTCGGTGGTCTTCGACGGCCTGACCCATGGGGTCGCCCAGGGCCACGACGTCATCATCATCGACACGGCCGGCCGCCTGCACACCAGTGTCAACCTCATGGAAGAACTCAAGAAAATCAAGCGGGTCATCGGCAAGAAAATGCCAGGCGCTCCCCACGAGATCATGCTGGTGCTCGACGCCACCACCGGCCAGAACGGCATCTCCCAGGCCAAGCTCTTCCACCAGGCCGTGGGTGTCAGCGGTCTGACCCTGACCAAGCTCGACGGCACAGCCAAGGGCGGCATTGTCGCCAATGTCTGCCGGGAACTCAGGATTCCGGTGCGGTTCATCGGCATCGGCGAGCAGATCGACGACCTGCGCGATTTCGATGCCCGCGAATTCGTCGAGGCGCTCTTTGCCGGCCAGGCGGAGTGAGGGCCGCGGCCCGAGCCCTGCCACCGGCATAATCACGGCTATCCAGCCTTACACTGTCCTACGGAATGGAATATCGATATCATAATCAACCGGGTTGCGGCGGCTGCCTGCTGATCCTCGCCATGGTGGCCCTGGTCACCGGCGGCGCGCCCGCTCTGCTCAACCTGTTCGGCTTTCTCCTCTACTCCGGCCTGGCCGGCATCCTGGTGCTGATCGCCGCCTTCTGGGCCTTTTCCTATTATATGCGCCAGCGGGTTTCCACCTACGAAGCCTCGCAGACCGAAAGCCACAACCGCTTTGTTTTTCTGCTGATCAACATCCTGGTGAAGATCGCCCAGGTCGACGGCCACTTCACCCGGGCGGAACTCACCGCCATCCTCAACTTCTTCCAGTACCATCTCCGCTACAACCAGGACCAGATGTTCTGGGTGAAGCAACTGGTCAAGGAGGCCCGGGAGAATCCCGCCGACCTGCGCCACCTCCTGGAGGAATTCCGCACCGGCTTCGCCTATGAACCCCGGCTGATCCTCCTGGAACTCATCTATCAGATCATCCACACCAAACAGCCGCCGCCGGCCGACGAGTTGCGGCTGGCCCGCGAGGTCGCCCAACTGCTGGAGATTTCGGTCTACGATCAGCGGACCATCGAGGCCAAGTACATGTACCGCCAGCGGCAGGAGGCCGCCAGCACCGGGCAGATGGAGGAGCAGTACTATGCCGTGCTCGGTCTGGAGCCCGGCGCCGACTTCGCCGAAATAAAGAAGGCCTACCGGAAACTGTCCATGCAGTACCATCCGGACAAGGTCGGCCATCTGGGCGAGGAGTTCAAGAAGGTGGCGGAAGAGAAAATGAAGGAAATCAACGTGGCCTACGGCTACTTCGAGAAGAAATTCGCTGGCAGCAAATAGTTTTTTGGGCGTCGGGATACCCAGCCTGAGATATGGGCTCCCGGCGTTTCGACACGGTTGCGGGCAGAGTTTTACCAACACAAACGAGAGAGGACGTGCAATGAGCGGTGTAGCCAAGAAGATGCAGGCGTTTGCGGAACAATCCTCCTGGATTCGGAAGATGTTCGAGGAAGGGGCGCGGATGAAGGCCGAGTTCGGAGCCGACAAGGTCTTTGACTTCAGCATCGGCAACCCCGACGTGCCGCCGCCGGCCAAATTCTACACCGTGCTCCGCGACCTGGCCGCGAGCGAACAACCCGGCGTGCACGGCTACATGCCCAACGCCGGCTATCCCTTTGTCCGCGAGGCCTTGGCCAGGCGGCTCGGCGCCGAGCAGGGCGTTAGGCTGGACGCAAACGATATCCTCATGACCTGTGGCGCGGCCGGCGGCTTGAACGTCATCTTCAAGGCCCTGCTCGATCCCGGCGACGAGGTGATCATCCTTTCGCCCTTTTTCGTCGAATACCACTTCTACATCGACAACCACGGCGGCGTGGCCAAGATCGTGCCCACGGACAGGGAATTCAACCTCGACCTGGCGGCCATCGCCTCGGCCCTGACCGAAAAGACCAAGGTGGTGCTGATCAACTCGCCCAACAATCCCACCGGCCAGATCTATTCGGCGGCCTCCCTCGGCGAGCTTGGCCAAATGCTCGATGCGGCGGGCAAGCGGTTCGGCACCTCCATCTATCTGGTGGCCGACGAGCCCTACCGCAACATCGTCTTCGACGGCCATGAGGTGCCGCCGTTGATGCCCGCCACCACCAATGTGATCATCGCCTCGTCGTACTCGAAGGAGCTGTCCCTGCCCGGCGAGCGCATCGGCTATCTCGTCGTCCATCCCGACATGGTGGACAAGGCGGCGGTGGTCGGGGCGATGACCCTGGCCAACCGCATCCTCGGTTTCGTCAATGCCCCGGCCCTGATGCAGCGGGCGGTGGCGCAACTCCAGGACGTGTCGGCGGACAATTCGATCTATGCCCGGCGGCTGGAGGTGTTCTGCCGGGTGCTCGATGAGGCGGGCATGACCTATGTCCGCCCCAAGGGGGCCTTTTATCTGTTCCCGCAAACACCGATCGACGATGTCGACTTCTGCCGCCTGCTGACCGAGCAGAAGATCCTGGCCGTGCCCGGCCGCGGTTTCGGCCTGCCCGGCTATATCCGCCTGGCCTTCTGCGTCGACGAGAAGGTGATCACCGGCTCGGCCGAGGGGTTCAAAAAGGCGATGGCCCTGGCCGGGAAGTAAGAACTGCCGGAAGCTGCACGCAAAAAAGCCGTCTTCGCGAAGACGGCTTTTTTGTTTTCCCGCCCTCCGTTTTGCCTTCTATCCCCGGTCCGCCTTGCGGATCACCTCGCACAGCTCGTGGGCGATGGCGGTGATCTCCTGTTCGTCCTCGCCCTCGGTCATCACCCGGATCACCGGCTCGGTGCCCGAGGCCCGCACCAGAATGCGGCCCCGGTCGCCCAGTTGCCGTTCCGCCTCGTCCAGCGCCTCGGGAAAACCGGGGATGTGCTCCGGCGCGATCTTCGAGGCCATGCGCACGTTCTGCAGCACCTGGGGAAAGGTGGTCATGATCGTGGCCAGCTCGGACAGGGGCTTGTTCTTCTTGATCATGATCGCCAGCAGTTGCAGGGCCGCCAGGGTGCCGTCGCCGGTGGTGTTGTGGTCGAGGAAGACCAGGTGGCCCGACTGCTCGCCGCCGAAGTTGTAGCCCCTGGCCCGCATGGCCTCGACCACGTAACGGTCGCCCACCTGGGTGCGCACCATCTGGCCGCCCATGGCGGTCATGGCCTGTTCCAGGCCCATGTTGCTCATCACCGTGGCCACCAGGGTTTTTTTCTTCAGCTTGCGGCGGTGCATCAGCTCGCTGGCGCAGATGGCCATGATGTGGTCGCCGTCGACGATGGTGCCGTGCTCGTCGCAGACGATCAGCCGGTCGCCGTCGCCGTCCAGGGCCAGGCCGATGTCCGCCCCCGACTGCCGCACCCTGGCGGCCATCACCTCCGGATGCAGGGCGCCGCATTCGTGGTTGATGTTCTTGCCGTCCGGCTCGACGCCGACGGTGGTCACCCTGGCGCCCAACTCCGAGAAGACGTGGGGCGCGACCTTGTAGGTGGCGCCGTGGGCGCAGTCGAGGACGATGTGGAAGTCGTCGAGCACGTAGTTTTTGGGAAAGGTGTTTTTCAGGTAGACGATGTAGCGGCCGGCGGCGTCCTCGATGCGCGAGGCCTTGCCGATCTCGTCGGCCACCGGCCTGAGCGCCGCCATCTTCTGCGAGAAGATCAGGTCCTCGATGTCGGCCTCCAATTCGTCGGGCAGCTTGAAGCCGTCGGCGGAGAAGATCTTGATGCCGTTGTCCTGGAAGGGGTTGTGCGAAGCCGAGATGACCACGCCGGCGTCGGCGCGCATCGAGGTGGTGATGAAGGCGATGCCCGGCGTGGGCAGGGGGCCGACCAACTGCACGTTGACCCCCATGGAGCAGATGCCCGCGGCCAGGGCGTTTTCGATCATGTAGCCGGAGAGGCGCGTGTCCTTGCCGATGACGATGGTGTTGCCCTTGACCCGGTTCTTGACGATGAAGGCGATGGCCCGGCCGATCTGCATGGCGATCTCCGAGGTCATGGGGTAGATGTTGGCCACGCCGCGCACGCCGTCGGTGCCGAAGAGTTTTTTCATGGGTCGATCCTTTGCGGTTGAGAGGGAGGAGAAAAGACGAAAGACGCGGGCAAAACGCCTCTTGTTCAGGGTTGCATCCGGACCTTGTCCGGGGTGACGGTATGGATGACGATGGGGGTGTGGCCCGGAAGGCTGACCCCGCGCACCTGCACCGGGACCTCGTTGCCGGTCCTGTCGGCGGACACGCCGGCCGAGGCCCGGAACAGCGCGGCCAGTTCCGGGGTGACCTGGACGATCCGTTCCGGGATGTCCGCCTCGACCGTCACCGTGGCCGGAGCGAATTTCGCCGGTGTTTCGGGTTCCCTGCTGCCGACCGGGATACCCCGCACGGTTTTCCTCAGCATGATCTCCTTGAGGGTGACATTGGCCTCGATCACGGTTTCGCCGATCAGTTTGAGCAGGGCCTCGTTCAGGTCGAGATGCACCTGAAAGGTGCCGGAACCGTCGAGGCCGTCCAGGTCGATCAGCGAGGTCTTCAGCACGTTCTCCTTCTCCAGCACGGTCTGGGGGCCGGTCACGGTGATCTGCGGCGGGTTGAGGGTCAGGCTCTCGAAGACGAAACCGGCTGCCGGCTTGCCCTTGGTCACCGGAGTGATGGGAAAGTCCTTGCGGGCCAGCCGGTCGATCAACAGGGTGATGTTGGCCGGCTGCACCCGTTGCACGGCGATGCCGCCGGGCAGGGGGATGGAATCCTCGTCGTTTTTCACCACCATCGGCCCGGGCTCGGCCTTGCTCAGGTCGACCGGGCGGGAAATGTTCTGTTGCCGCATCTCCTGGATCAGCCGCCGTGGGCCGCTGACCACCACCTCGATGTCCTTTTTGTACTGATTGCCGATCACGAGGTTGGCGGGCAGGTTGCGCAGTTCCAGGGGAATGGTGACGGTCAGGTCCAGACGGTCCTCGGCGACCACGAAATACCAGAGGCTGGCGCCGATGAGCAGGGACAGGAGCTTGAGCAGCCAGTGCTTGCTGAGAAACGAGAGATCAGGCGTTCGTATCATGGTTTCGCAACTGGGCCAGCCAGGAGGTCCAGCGGCCGGTCTTGGCGCGCGGGGCCAGCAGCTCCTTGAGGGCGGTGGTCAGGGACTTGTCGTCGTGGAAGGGGGTGATCCGGCCGTGCTGGACCAGGGAGATCTCCTGGGTCTCCTCGGAGACCACGATGACGGTGGCGTCGGTCTCCTCGGACAGGCCGAGGGCGGCGCGGTGGCGGGTGCCGTAGCGTTTGTCGATGCGCTGGCTCTGCGACAGGGGCAGCAGACAGCCGGAGGAATGAATGCGGCCCTTGTGGATGACCACGCCGCCGTCGTGCATGGGGGAGGCCGGGAGAAAGATGGCCACCAGCAGCTCGTACCGCAGGCGGGCGTCGAGGCGGTGGCCGGTGGCGACCAGGTCGCGCAGGCCGGTGTCGCGCTCGATGACCATGAGGGCGCCGATCCGCCGCCTGGCCATGTAGGTGGCGGCGCGGACGATTTCCTCGATGTCCTTTTCGGCGACGTCGGTGGCCTTGCGGAACGGCGTCTTGCCCATCTGGGTGAGGGCGCGACGGATATCGGTCTGGAAGAGGATGACGAGCACCAGCAGGATCGAGCCGAGGAAGGTCTTGAGCAGCCAGTGCAGGGTCTGGAGTTCGAACTTGCCCGCCAGGACATAGATGATAATAATGAGGGCGATGCCGACCAGCATCTGCACGGCCCGGGTGCCGCGGATGAGCAGCATGGTCCGGTAGATGATGTACGAAACGATGAGGATATCGAGGATATCCAGCAGTCGGATGGAGTGGATCGCGTCGAGCATGCCAGACGATGCGCAAAACGTTGAGGAAATCAAGTATCTGTTTGTAGCACGCCGGCTGCCGCTTGAACAGGGGAAAAGTTCTTTTTCCTCCGTAGCTTGCGGCTTTTGTTGGCAATTGACGGGAATGCCGTTGTCGGCGCTTCAAGAAAGCCTTCCGCCGGGGCCGGGCACTAGGCGGGGGAAAATCTCATAACGGCCGGCTCGCCGTGGGAAGATGGCGTGCTCGCTTTGGCGGGAGCGGCGGGCCGGCGGTGCCATGCCAACGCGTGGCATTCGAGCTGAAAGGAAAGGAGAACCCATGATCGAGGAACTGGTGCGCCGGACGCGAACCGTGCGCCGTTTTGAGGAAAAGAAGGCTGTCGAAGCACCGCTCCTGCGCGGACTGGTCGATCTCGCCCGCTTGGGCGGCTCGGCGCGCAACGCCCAGGCGCTGAAATACATGATCGTCACCGAAGAGGCCCTGCGCGGGCGGCTCTTCCCCCTGCTCGGCTGGGCCGGGTATCTGCGCGACTGGCCCGGGCCGGGGCCGGGGGAACGGCCGTCCGCCTACATCGTCTGCCTGCTCGATGCCACCCTGGCGCGTGGGCCGGAGACCGAGGTCCATTTCGATCTGGGCATCGCCACCCAGAACCTGCTCCTCGGCGCGGCCACGCACGGGCTGTTCGGCTGCCGCATCGGGGCCTTTTCCCCGGACAAGGTCCGCCGGCTGCTCGGGCTGGAAGACCGGTTCAAGGTGCTGCTGGTGCTGGCCCTCGGCTATCCGGCCGAGACCGTGGTGCTGGAAGAGGTCGGCCCGGACGGCGATATCCGTTACTGGCACGACGAGCAGGGCGTGCACCATGTGCCCAAGCGGCCGCTGGCCGACATGCTGGTCGACCCGCCGGCGGCATGAGTCAGACGGCCATGCTGCAACTGCTCGGTCTGTTCTCGTTCGTCGCCTTTGTCGGCAGCCTCGTCGCCGTGCCCTGGCTGATCGGCCGGATGCGGCCCGACTATTTCGTCACCCATTGGCAGCGGGTCGACGCCCGCCACCGGCGGCACCCGGCGCTGGCCCTGGCGATCTGGCTCGCGCGCAACGGCCTCGGGTTCTGCCTGTTCGTGGCCGGCGTCGCCATGCTGTTTTTGCCGGGCCAGGGCCTGCTCACCATCCTCGTCGCCATCTGCCTGATGGACGTGCCCGGCAAGCGCCGCCTCCTCGACAAGCTGGTCGACAACGGCCACATCCAGACGGCGTTGAATTGGGTGCGGCGGAAGCAGGGCAAGGCGGAATTCGTGTTCAAATAAAGAAAAAGGAGTGGAGAAAGCCTGCGTTCTTGGATGCGGCGGACCGCCTTGTTCTTCGCCGTTTCGCTCGGCGCGGCTCGGGAGCCGGAGCAGAGGCGGGGTGACGAATGAAATGCGGAGAAGTTCGATGGTATACGTTCTCTCCGCCCGATAAACAGCGGCCGGTCCTGATCCTGACCAGAAATCCCGTGCCGGCGTATTTCGGCGAAGTGACCGTCGCCCCCATCACCACCACCATCCGTGACATCCCTCCGAGGTGTTTCCGGCCAAGGAAGATGGCATGCCGCGCGATTGCGCGGTCAATTGCGACCACGTGCAGACCGTTGCCGAGGGAAAGATCGGGGCATTGATCACATCGTTGCCGCCGGCCAGGATGGCGCAGGTCGGGCAGGCCCTTCGTTTCGCCTTGGATGTCGATGTTTGATGGAAAAGAGAGGGGGCAGGCGGCGTTTCCTTTGCCCATAAAAAAAACACCCGGCAATTGCCGGGTGTTTTTTGTGAAGAAGGGAAGAGGCCGATCAGAACACTTTCTTTCTGCGGGCAATGCCTGTCAAACCGATCAGACCGGCACCGAAAAGCGCCAGGGTTGCCGGCTCGGGAACCGGCATGGCCTCGACGGTGAACGTTGCCGTCTTGAGGTAGATATCGCTGTCCCAGTCGCCTTCCCACACGGAAAAGACCAGCGATGAAAATGTGCCGTCCTGCAGGTATGGCAGGAGCCCGGCAAGATCGAGATGCATGGTCGCATACTCCCACCCGGCGGGATACGGTTGCCAAAAATATTCCGGCTGGCGGCCAAGATCATAGGTCTGATAGGCCAGCAGCGTATTGCCGTCGGTAATGCCGGCAAACACCATGACGGTCTCGTTTGCGCCCCAATACCACCCGTCGTTGTCCCCGAACGTAATGCTCAGGGACCCGGATGTGATCTGCTGGGTTTCAGGATTGTATCCTCCCGGACCGGTCACGTCGAAATCGAGTTGAACAGACGACATCTGCCCCCAACCATACCCGAGGCTGACGAACTGCATATCGTATTGGTCACCGTACAGGGTATCCGTGTAGGTGATGGCGTCTGCCGATCCGGACCATGCCAGGAGTGCCGCGCATGCAGCGGGCACGATCATTTTTTTCATTTTCCCTCCTCGTCATACTGGAGCATGTGTGTTGGGTGTTGTCTTGAGCGTGTCGGTGTGCAGGGACGACAGGTTCGATGCATCGAAAAATGATGGTGTGCCCCTGTTTATTTTTTGTTCTTTCCGGAATAATCCTCAATGAACGTTCTTTTTTCCGGAAAATGAAAGCCGGCCGAGTCGCTGCTTATCCCGATAGTGTTGCATGGAGCATCGGGGGGGGGCGACTATCAAGCCGTCCGTTTTTGTTTTATAACAATTTGTTATTACGTCAATTATTGAAAGGATCTTTCGGGTGCGGTCGGAATGGAAACACTGCCTGGCCACAGGTGCCTCGGTTGTTTTTTTATTGCCGATCTGGCACGGCGTGCGCATATATCTCGCAGAATAAAATGACATCCCAGCGCGCCGATACCCCGGACGACAAGTCGTCATGCACGCAGGGTATCGGCTCGCACCGAATGGACGCTTCCCCGAAGCTCGCAAGAGAAGGAGAACACGATGCAAAAGATTTTGATGGGAATGACGGCTGCCGCCATGATGCTCGGTGTAAGCAATACCGCTCTGGCAGACAGACTCTCAACATTCGATGCCAGTTGGAATGACATGACTGTCCAGGCGGGGAATAACGGTCATCCGGAAGATTATGTTGCAAAAAGGGGCGAGGTGTATCCCGGAGTTGGCGGCCAGGCTTTTGATGCCGAATACTTCTTTTACAAGATCGAGGGCGATACGCTTTCCATCGGATTGCAGACAGGATTCAATCTGAAAGACGGCAAACAAAAGTATGAGGGCTCGTGGTATTATTCCGGCGATCTGTTCCTTTCCTTCGACGATTCTCCCACAACCTATGAATATGCGGTCGATTTTCAGACAAATGGCGGGTGGGGCACGGCTACCGGAGATGAGGTCTTTAAAAAGGTTACAAAAACAAAGTCACCGGATAAGCCTTATGCTGCGTACGGACCCTATCTCGTGCAGAACGGGAGAGAAGTCGACAATGTGCTGATGAAGAATGGTATCAGCAGTGGATGGGGAGAATATACGGACACGGTTAACGATGGTATCAATGGCAAGCAGCGTTCCTATTGGACGATTGTCGAACTCGATCTCGCAACTCTTCTTGGCGCCGATTGGGCCGTCGATGGATTCACCCTGGGAACCCATTGGACCATGTCGTGCGGCAATGATGTCGTGAAGGGGTTGGCCACGGTGGCTCCGGTGTCGACACCGGTCCCCGAACCGACGACCATGCTGCTCTTTGGCGCCGGCCTTGCCGGATTGGCGGGTTTTGCCCGCCGGCGGGGAACCGCCATGTAGCCATCCCGTTCACCTGTTTTTTTTCTGGAGCAAGCCGAATCCGGCTTGCTCTTTTTTTTGGTGTGCGGCGGAAAGAAAGGGTCAACCGCAAGGCGGGCGCGTGCGATCGTCACAAGGAAGCGTAATTGGTACGGCACGATCAGTCGAACATGAGGCGGCCGGGTTTCCGCCGATGCATTTCCGGGTTGAGGAGCGGAGCAGAGGCAGGGTAGTGCATGAAACCCGGTGAAGTTCGATGGCGCACGGGTTCTCTCCACCCGATCAGCGGCACCGGTTTGGCTGTGGCCTGAAATTCCGTGCTGGAATATCCCGGCAAAGTGATCGCCACCTCCATGACCACCATCATCGATGATGTCCCATCCGGGGTCTTCTGGCCGAGGAAGATGACACGCCGTGCGATTGCGCTGTCAATTGCACCGCCTGCACGTCCGTTACCTGGGGCAAGATGAAAGATTGGGGCGTCAGCACACCGCTGCACTGGTCAGGATGGCGCAGTCGGTCAGGCTCTTCGTTTTGCCGGAAACGTTGATGCTTGTGGAAGAACACGGTCTACCAGTCCATTTTCCGAGGAGCGCATGCAACGAGCAGGGTTGTTTCGTGCGTAATGATTTTAAATCATTTGAAAATTGTAAATTTTTCCGCATTTTTTCCATATTTCCGGATTTTCCCTTTTTGCCGCAGCCAAAAACGTCAAACCTCGGAGACGTTTGTGCGGAAAAGCCGAATGCTGAAAACAAAAAAGCCCGACCTTTTTGAGGCCAGGCTTTTTTGCGATTTGTCGGCGCTGGAGCTTAGTTCTGCCGCCGTCTCCGGCCCACAGCGGCCAAACCGGCAAGGCCGGTACCGAACAGGAGCATGGTGGTGGGTTCAGGAACGGGAGCGGTAGCATTTGTATAATCCAATTTAAACACAGATTTATCAAGATACAGGGCTCCATCACCAAGCCCACCGATCGCACTAATTGAAACTCCTAAAGATTCACCATTTGGCCAATTAGAAAAAGTACTAGAAATGTCAAATGGCGTTTCTGAGGGAGTACCATACTCCCAAGTCCATCCGGACCAACTCCAATTCATGTCACCTCCAGGATAGAGCGTTCCTACAACTGTTCCTTCTATTTTAACCACATCATCAGGAAGGGTTGTTCCATCAAAAGGCCACAATGTGCCCGTATCTGGAACAAATGTACCATCTACTAAGTATGCAGTGATCGTAAGCTGGGCGCTATTGACTATATCATACGGCACTTCAAAATCTGAAGGTGTCATGTGCTCGTAAGATTTGCTTGTTTCAGGTTGACCAATAATGCCTGCCAACAATCCGGCGATGGTCCCTTCTGCCAACCATGTGTCAAGTTCGACGGTATGAGTGTATGATGTGGCCGATACCGCGCTAGCACTCCCAAGGATCACGACCGCAGCCGTAATTGACAATACTTTCTTCATACTTCCCTCCTTTATATTGTTGAGTAAAAAATGGTAACGTTGTAATTTTTTTGCAACATTCATTCCGTTTTTTGATATTGATTGTTTTTTGGGGAATTGACAAGGAATCGGAAACGAGCAAACCAGAGAGCATATCTTTCTTCGGAGAACGTGTCGATCCCTTGATTCTACACCCGGAGAGGAGGCGAACGGTCCACTGTCTCGCCGCTAGCAAAGCGAGTCTGGTGGGAGAAAATGGTATTCCGCATCGCATAGACTTTTTTGAAAAAAAGAAAAAGCCCGGCAGGAGTGCTGCCGGGCTGGGGTACTGCGTGGATTGAAAATCCGCTTAACTGTCTTTTCTCCGGCGGGCTACGCCAGCCAAGCCGAGCAGACCGGTACCGAAGAGCAGCATGGTGGCCGGTTCGGGGACAGGATTTACGGATTCAACCATCAATACCATGTCGTTGAAATCCTTGTCAGAATTGTTGTAAAGGGTATCCTCGAAGGCGATTATATAATGTCCTACCGACAGACCGTTTCCGTTTGCTCCAGTTCCCATGTAAGAAACCATTTGATCCTGATCGCCGTTTTTAGAGGGATCAGAATAAAAAATCCCGTTAGAAGTACCAATGTAAAAACCAAAGGTTTGATCCATGGCGATACCGGTAACCCAATTGCCCAGATTATATGAATAGGCCATTGTTCCTGTTTGGCTGTCCCATGTGATCGCAACTTTAGAACCGCTTGTGGCACTTCCGCCCATCAACTCTTGCATATGCCCGGACTGGTCATAAATGCCAAAGGTGTTTGTTGCTGCGTTCCCGGCAATTTCAATAATCATTGATGCCCATGCACCGGAGTCCGATCCTTCTGAAACGTTCCAATAGGCATCATTAGTGATTTGATCGGCGTTCGGATCGATTGACCAGCCTTGATTTTCAAAGATAGTTTTCAGGCTACTTTCACCATTTGATTCTGTAGTATTGACAGATGCTGCCAACGCACTTCCAGCCAACAATCCAACTCCTGCCACTGCGATCAACGCGCTTTTCAATAATTGCTTTTTCATGATTTCCCTCCAACGGTGTTTGTCGAAAAGCAATGAACATTTTTTCGTTGCCAGTTTAATCCATTTTTCGTGCCAATTTTTCTGTCGCCCCTTGGCCTGTGGTGGGGCTGACATGAATAATATATTGGTATCAGCGTGTTAGTCTGACTAAACTTGGGTGATGATCGCCTTCGTTGATCGATTTTTCTCCCCTCCCTTGCCTTTGTCGTGTGACTGTGGGAACGGCTGGCCGGGAAAAAAGATCCGTTTTTCTTTTCCTTCTGCGGTATAAAACGGAAAGACTGTTTTTATTTCTATTATTTCAAGATGTTGAATCGAAAATGCTATTCCGGTATTCCGGAAAAAAACGGCGAGGAGTGGGGTGAATCAGGGTAATCTGTTCGGTGATGCGGAAAGGACAGGGAACGGAGGAGTGGGAAACGGGGAAGGGGGGTAAGTTCAGCGACGGTCCGGTTGCGGTGCGGGCATGTTGGGATCAGGCGCCGGAATGCTCGGCAAAAGCGATCGCGGCATGAAAGAGCGGGCTGTCGGCAACGGGGGTGGACCAGACCACCCGGCCCGTGCCCCGCAGGGGGGGCCTGGCGGCGTCCCTGACCATCTCGAACCGGAGCATGGTTTCGGGCACAAGCGACTGCCGGGTGGTGAAGCGGATGCCATGGTCGCTGAGGTCCACGGTCCAGGCGTCGTCCTCGCGGATGGGGGCAGCCTGGTCCGTGCCGGCGATTTCGGAAAAACGGAAGAGATGGCGGCTGGGGATGCGCAGGGAACGCCGACGGTTGCCCGGCGGCTGTCCGGTTCGTTCGGCCTGCCAGTCCTGAACGGTCAACCGTTCGTAGTGATTGCACAGGGCGTATTGGTTGGTCAGGCAATAGGTGGTCACATGGGTTTCTACCGGCAAAAAGATGCCGTCCCTGACCAGCAGCAGGCAGGAACGGCTCTCCGGTTCCCAATAGGGGCAGACACAGTGGCCCGCCAGCTTCGGTTTCCCGGCCTTCTGGCCGTGTTTGTCGGGAAGATCGTTGTCGTGCATGGCAATACTCCTTGCAAGGAACGCACCGGATTTGCAGAAGGAATGGTTCTTGCCGGTTTCGACCGGCGGCCGCGCCTGATTGCCGGCAGTGTCCGGCACGCCTTTCCCTGCTTTGCCCGGCGTGATTCTTCCCTTTTTGTTGGTCCGCGCCACATCGTTGCCGGCTGGCCAAGCCAAGGCGCTGGGGAGGGGGCTTCTTTCTTCCGAATTTTTCTTGTCGTCATCTATGGTCGTGCCGTCGTGCCCGGCGCGGGAAATCTCGTTGGGCAAGGGGATTTCCCGTCGCTTCGCGCCTCGAAATGGCAAATCGGACCGGCTGTCAACGTGTTCCTCCCCCTCTGTTCCGCCGGCCATCATCGCTGCAACAGCATTGGACATTTTCCGATTCCGCAGGTATATACAGACACCGTGCCGCCCGGCGCAGCCCGAGAGGATGGCTCGCGGCAGGCCCGAAGCCGCTTGCCCGGTCATTGCGGGCGCGGCGGCGATCCCGGCAAGGGGGGCGCCTGCCCGTGGCCGCGTGCATCGCGGGACGCGGCCGCCGGGTTGTGTCGCGCGATGCCGTCAGATCCGAGGAGAGAAACGACCGTGAGTGAGATTGTCCGTTACGTCAAGGGCCAGGACCCGGACCGGGATGCCTGGCTGACCAATTTTTTCACCGAGAACCATCTGGCCTACGAGACCTTCCCCGGCGAAGTCGCCTCGCCGGAACAGCTCAAGTTCATCGTCCACCTCGAGAACGAGGAGATCTACTACCCCTGTTCGGACGAACTCTTCCAGGCCATCATCGAGAAGCGGGCGGACACGGTGCTGACCTCGGCCTACATCGGCATCTGGACCCGGCTGGAAAAGCTGGTGCGCGAGGTGATCGCCGACCCGTACAAGCAGCACTACCTGCTGAGCCTCCTGACCATCAAGTACAACCACGAAACCATGCACAAGATCCAGTTGCCGGGGCGGATCGAAAAGCGGCTTCTGGGCATCTTCACCACCATCAGCGAGATCAGCCGGCCGCTGGCGGTCGAGCGGGAACTGGAAAACAAGCGGGTGGCCGCCTTCCTCCGTTCGGAAGCCTTCGAACGGGCCTTCAACTCGCCGGAAGGCCTGGAGATCACCGGCGACACCACCCTGACCGACATCGACCTGCAACTGCACCTGCTGCGCCTGCGCCGCCTGCTCCAGCTCAGTTCGATGCGGCCCATCTGGCGGCAGGAGCAGCCGCCGGACATCGGCACCATCCGCCGGGCGATGAACAGGCCGCTGGTGACCCCGGAATGGCAATGGCTCTGCAACTGGCTGCGGGACGTGATCGCCGGCCGGCGCCAGCCCTGCATTCTCTGGGTGGGCGGCCGTTCCGGCGAGATCGTCTTCGACCTGGCCATCCTTCGCATGTTCATGAAGATCGGCATCAAGGTGATCCTGGCGGTCAAGCAGGATTTCTACTACCACCGGGTCTCCTTCGTCGACCTGCTCGAAGACCCGACCCTGGACGAGCTGATCGAGGACGCCCACATCATCGGCGATCCCAAGATCTCCAAGAACGAGCTGCTCCGCCACCTCGATTCCGACAACCGGTTCCTGATCATCTCCGACGGCACCCGCGAGCCCTTCAACCCGCTGCTCACCTCGGTCACCTATGCCCGGGCGTTCAAGGAGGCCGATCTGGTGATCTACCGCAATCCGGGCGGCCGCGAGAACATCTCCAACCATTTCCAGTTCACTCGCGACATCGTTTCCATCATTCCCGGCGACGACGGCGAGGTCGACATCCTGCTCAAGCGCCACCATCCCAAGGCGGTCCGCTTCTCCCGCGCCGAACTGCGGCGCATGGCCCAGACCCTGATCGACACGGTCGAGGAGGAAAAGACGCGCGGCAAGAAGATCATGTTCTATTCGGCCATCGTCGGCTCGATCCCCGGCCAGCTCACCACCGCCAAGGAGATCCTCGGCGTTTTCGTCGAATATCTGCGCTCCTCGCTCCACGACGTGGTGATCATCAATCCGGGCGAGCATTTCATCGAGGGCATGGACGCCGACGACATCATGTACATGTGGGAGATCTTCCAGCGGTCGGGCAACATCGACATCTGGCGCTTCCAGAGCGTCGACGACATCGTCAAGTCCTTCGAGCTGATGGGCAGGAAGGTGCCGCCGGAGTGGACCGGCAAGGACGCCACCTATTCCACCGGCTGCACCAAGGAAATGGAGATCGCCATCCAGATCCAGAAACAGTATCCGGAGATGCAGTTGATCGGCCCGCCCTACGAGAAGTTCCAGCGCCGCAAGGAATACGGCGTGGGCAAGCTCTACGACCGCACCCTGGCGTAGGCCGGGGCCACCAACAACGGATCGAGATATTTTTTCAACGGGAAGCAGGCATGGCGGACAAGACCGGACTCAGTTTTCTCGACGCGACCTTCCGCGCCATCTATCCCCAGGATTATGCCTGCCGTCAGCAGGCCGAGGAACGGCTGCACCGGCTGACCATGCCCCACTGGGCCCTGGGCGACCTGATGGATCTGGCCGTCGATCTGGCGGGCATGACCCGGTCGCTCGCGCCGCCGGTCGCCCGGAAGAAGGTGGTGGTCATGGTGGGCGACCACGGCGTGGCCGCCGAGGGCGTCTCGCAGTATCCGGCCGAGGTCACCGCCCAGATGGTGCGCAACTTCGTGCGCGGCGGCGCCGGAATCAATGCCCTGGCGCGGCGCGCCGGGGCCGGGGTGTGTGTGGTCGATGTCGGCGCCCGGGACGATTTTTCCGACCTGGTGCGGGCGGGTGCGATCGTGGCCAAGAAAATAGGCCGGGGCACGGCCAACATCGCAGAGGGGCCGGCCATGAGCCGGACCCATGCGGTCATGGCGGTGGAGGCCGGGATCGAGGTCGCCAACAGCCTGGCCGCGACCACCGACGTGTTCGG
>Ga0265295_1001217_pt1 | contig 46511 bp, 44 predicted proteins | sample Munlansysbiofilm_FD_192503 | JGI IMG/M metagenome (GOLD analysis project Ga0265295, IMG submission 192503) | Leachate microbial communities from a municipal landfill in Southern Ontario, Canada - Methane capture system biofilm | ecosystem: Engineered > Solid waste > Landfill > Unclassified ...
TCGGACAAAGGGCTGTGCGGCAGTTTCAACGCGAACTTGTGCAATGCCGCCAACAGGCTGGCCAAGCAGAAGGAAGCAGAAGGCAAGACGGTCAAGTTTATCTGCATTGGAAAGAAAGGCAGAGACTTCATCCGCAAGACAAAATTCGAGATTGCTACCGCTTACGCTGAAAACATGACCCATTTTGATTTTCAGTTGGCAAGCGAAACAGGAAATCTCGTCATTGACGGATACCTCTCTGGACAGTTTGACGAAGTGCACATTGTTTACGGAAAGTTCGTAAGCATCGCGAAGCAGGAAGCGACATGGTCGCAGATTCTCCCCGCCGAAACGCCAGAAGTGGAGGCTACGGCCGGTGCTTCGAGCGAATACATCTTTGAACCGTCAGTGGAAGGTCTTTTGGCCGAACTGCTGCCTAGGTATGTCAAAGTTCAGATGTATCGCGGCCTGCTCGACACGTCGGCCAGTGAGCACGCAGCTCGCATGTCGGCCATGGATAACGCGACAAAGAACTGCGACGAAATGGTCGGCAGCCTGACCAAAGTCTACAACAAGGCGCGCCAGTCAAGTATCACCACCCAATTAATGGACATCGTAGGCGGTGCCGAGGCACTGAAAGGATAAGGGGGCATAACGCATGAGTGCTGTTAATACCGGTAAAATAGTGCAGGTCATCGGACCTGTTGTTGACTTGGAGTTTGCCGAAGGCAATCTTCCGAGCATTTTGAACGCTGTTCTCATTACGAACCCGACCATTGACGCCGAAGAAGACAACCTGGTTGTCGAAGTCGCGCAGCATCTTGGCAACAGCGTTGTTCGCTGCATCGCCATGGACAACACCGATGGTCTTGTTCGCGGTCAGATCGGCAAGGATACGGGCAAACCCATTCAGGTACCCGTTGGCAAGGCTTCCCTGGGACGTATTCTGAACGTCGTTGGCCGCCCGGTGGATGAAAAGGGTCCCATCTCCTCCGAGAAGATGTACCCCATCCATCGCCCTGCTCCCGGTTTTACGGAGCAGTCCACCAAGATTGAAGTGCTGGAGACCGGCGTCAAGGTTATTGACCTGCTCGTTCCCTTTCCCAAGGGCGGAAAGATGGGCATGTTCGGTGGTGCCGGCGTCGGCAAGACCGTTATCCTCATGGAAATGATCAACAACATCGCCAAGAACCACGGTGGCATCTCCGTGTTCGCCGGTGTTGGTGAGCGCACACGTGAAGGTAATGACCTTTACCATGAAATGATAGAAGCTGGCGTTCTGGATAAAGCCTGCCTCGTCTACGGTCAGATGAACGAACCTCCGGGAGCCCGTTCGCGCGTTGCGCTGACCGCTCTGGCCGCTGCGGAATATTTCCGTGACGAAGAAAACCAGGACGTGCTGCTTTTCGTCGACAACATCTTCCGTTTCACCCAGGCAGGCTCCGAAGTCTCCGCGCTTCTTGGCCGCATGCCTTCTGCGGTTGGTTACCAGCCGACGCTGGGTACCGACCTCGGTGAGCTGCAGGAACGCATCACCTCTACCAAAACGGGTTCCATCACCTCGGTTCAGGCCGTTTACGTGCCTGCCGACGACTTGACCGACCCCGCTCCTGCAACGACCTTCTCGCATCTTGACGGAACCATCGTTCTGTCCCGTCAGATCGCCGAACTTGGCATTTATCCTGCGGTGGATCCTCTTGACTCCACCTCGCGCATTCTGGATCCCAACGTCATCGGCATGGATCACTACATGACCGCTCGTGCCGTGCAGCGTCTGCTCCAGAAATACAAGGATCTGCAGGACATCATCGCGATCCTGGGCATGGACGAGCTGTCTGACGAAGACAAGCTGTCCGTTTCCAGAGCTCGTAAGATTCAGCGTTTCCTGTCCCAGCCGTTCTTCGTTGCAGCCCAGTTTACCGGCAAGGAAGGCCGCTATGTGAAGCTTGAAGAGACCATCAAGAGCTTCAAGGAAATCATTGAAGGCAAGCACGATTCTGTTCCGGAGTCCTGCTTCTACATGGTAGGCGGACTTGAAGAGGCATTGGAAAACGCCAAGAAACAGTAATTCTTGCTCTGGGGTATTGATATGGCTAAAACAATTACGCTTGAAATAGTGACACCAGACAAGATGGTGCTCAAGGAAGAGGTCGATTATGTCGGCGCTCCCGGCATCAACGGCGAATTCGGTGTCCTGCCCAATCATATCCCGTTTCTCTCTGCACTTGGTATCGGGAGCCTTTACTACAAACTCAACGGCAAGAAGTACTTCGTTTTTGTTGCCGGCGGTTTTGCCGAAGTCTCCCCTGCAAAGGTGACGGTTCTTGCCGAAGTAGCGGAAAGAGCTGAAGACATCGATCTGGAAAGAGCTCGCAGAGCTCAGGACAGGGCCGAGCAGCGCGCCAAGCAGCAACAGGAGAAATTGGATCACGCAGCCGTGCAGGCTGCATTGGCCAGAGCACTTCATCGCATGAAATGCCGGCAGACAGCTGTAAGTGAAGGCACTTGCCGCATGTAATGACCGACAATCACGGTATCTTGAAAGCAGGCTCCTCGGAGCCTGCTTTTTTTATGACTATTCAATCTTGAGAATAATATAATATCCCGATATCAATGGTAAGATTTTTTGGGGCTGATATCGTGAAATGGGCTCTCGAGCCACTGTGGCATTGATCGGTTTTTGTTGGTCGCGTGGCTGCCAAGCCGGAGAGAGCATTATTTGAAGTGATCGAGCCGAATACTTTTTTTCGAGGAAAATCATGAAGCCAGAACTGGGATACGTCATCTTGGCCGCGGGCAAGGGCACGCGCATGCATTCTGATTCCCCCAAGGTTTTGCAGCAGGTGTTGGGAAAGCCGCTTCTTGGCTATGTATATGACGCTTTGACGCACGTGTCCGCAGCTCAGATCTGGACCGTGGTCGGTTTTCAGGCCGCAAAGGTTGAAGACTGCTTTCCGGGGCAAAAGGGGCAGTTCGTCCTGCAGGAGCAGCAGTTGGGCACGGGACATGCGGTCATGCTCGCGTGGGAGCGCGTTGCCGCCAGCGGCATTTCACATCTTTGCGTCCTTAACGGAGACACCCCGCACGTTCCGGTTGATGCCATTGCCGATTTGGTTGAATTATGCGTGGTTCAAAACGCGGGCATGGGCATGTTGACCTTGCGTCTGGAAAATCCCTTTGGGTACGGACGGGTCATCCGCAATGCCGAGGGCTACGTGGAGCGGGTGGTTGAAGAAAAGGATTTCTGTGCAGCGGACCACGGTGGTGAGGTTTTTGAGGTCAATTCAGGGGTCTATGTGTTCGACGTCCAGCGCTGTTGGCCTTTGCTGGAAAAGATGGACCGCAGTAACGCCCAGCAGGAATATTATCTGACCCAGATGATCGCCATCTGCGCTGCGGCGGGGTTGCCGGTCGCGGGATTGCCGTTTGGAAGCTCGGACCTTTTGCGGGGGATCAATTCGCCAAGAGAGCTGGTTCGCTTTGAAGAGTCCTTGCGTCGAAAGATCGTGGAGGGCCTGCTCGATTCAGGAGTCATCCTTCGTAACAGCGAGACAATTTTCATCGGGCCCGACGTTGCCGTCGCTCCCGGCGCCGAAATAATGGGGCCATGCGAAATTTACGGTTGTTCGCGAATCGAGCGCGGGGCGTTCATCTCTTCTCATTGCTGGATCAAGGATTCGATTCTTGGTCCTTGCCAAGTGAAATCCTTTTCTCATATTGAAGGATCTCACATCCGTGCCGGGGCGAGTGTTGGCCCGTACGGTAGGATCAGACCCGGATCCGATATCGGAGAGGACGCACGCGTGGGCAACTTCGTCGAAGTCAAGAAATCCGTGCTCCATGCCGGCGCCAAGGCGGGGCATCTTTCCTATCTGGGCGACAGCGATATCGGTCCTGGAGTGAATATCGGCGCGGGGACCATCACCTGCAATTATGACGGCGCGAAGAAGCATCGCACCGAAATTCATGAAAACGCCTTTATCGGCAGCAACACTGCGCTGGTCGCTCCCGTGGTCGTGGGAGCCGGTGCCCTTGTCGCCGCCGGTTCAGTGGTTACTAAAAATGTTCCCGATGGTGCCCTGTGCGTGGCCAGGGCCAGACAGTCGAATTTGGACCGCAAGAAAAAATCACTTCAATCCTAGGATAACTTATGGATATTCTTAATCAGTTGACAGAGAAGATAACCCTCCTTCTGGATCGTCAGGAAGCCTTGAAACTTGAGAATATGCAATTAAAGGAGTCGCTTGAGCAGGAGCGGCAGACCAAGGAGGCCGTTCTGTCCAGGGTGGAAAATATCTTGAACAGCCTGCAAGAGGTTGATAGAAACTAAGTAATGCCAGGATACAATTTGACAGTGCTCGGCCTCGATCTTTCCTTCGCGGCCGACGTCTCGCCCGAGCGGATTCATAAAGCTGTTGACCTGGTTCATCAGCGCTACAAGGATCTCGAAGGGCGGGTCAGTCACATGAGCAAGGAGCGGCTTCTGACATACCTGGCGTTGAGTCTGGCCGACGATTATTTACATGATCAAGGGAAGATGTCGCAACTTGAAGGCACGTTGCAGCAGCTTCTTTCGAAGATAGATAGTCCTGAAGAATAGTGAACAAGTACCCTGGAGGGTCAGTGATTGGTGATGCGTTTTTGAGCCAATAAAGCGCAATACGGGTAGCTTACAACGGTCTTGTGTGCACGCTTCGGGCAGCCGAAGAAGCCTGATGGGCTGTAGCCAACCCCCTCTTAACTTAAGAGGTTCAAAATGATTCCCAACACTGCCTTCCGGGGCTTTTATCTGGTTCGCCCCTTCCAACAGCCAGTCTCTCATACACTCCTTGCCGATCGTAATTAAGCGCTCGCGCTGTTGTCCCGTCAGTCCGATTTAAGGACAGGGATGACGTATCATGGTCGTTGCGCAGCCATCTTAAATATATTGTGCCAAGGAGTTTCCATGACCAGCCAGATCATAATCACCGCTTTCATTTGCACCGGAATTGGTGCGGTTGCGGGTTTTTTGTTCAAAAAATACATCACCGATCAAGAGAACGACGACGCGCGCAAATTGTCCGAACGGATTCTGGATGAAGCCAAGAAAGATGCGCAGGCGCACAAGAAAGAGGTTTTGCTCCAGGCCCAGGACGAGGTTTTTGCCCTGAAGAAGGAAGTCGAACAGGATGCCAAGGACCGCGAGCGTGAACTGAAAAAAAATGAGGCCAGGCTACAGGCCAAGGAAGAGCGTCTGGAAAAGAAGGTGGAGTCCCTGGCCTTGAAGGAAAGCGAGCTGGTCAGCCTTGAAAAGAAGGTTGCCAAGCAGGAGCGCGCCGTCGAGGAGAAGGAGGAGGGGCTGCAGGAATTGATCGTTGCCCAGCAGACCCGTCTGGAGGAAATTTCCGGATTGACCGCCGAAGAGGCCCGCGCCCGTCTCATGCAGGAAATTGAGAGCAAGGCCCGCCATGAGGCGGCCAAGATGGTGCGGGTGATCGAGGTCGAGGCGCAGGAGACCGCGCATCGCAAGGCGCAGATGATCATTGCCAGCGCGGTTCAGCGCTACGCAGGCGATTATGTCTCCGAGCATACGGTCAGCTCGGTGGAGTTGCCCAGTGAAGACATGAAGGGCCGCATCATCGGCCGTGAAGGCCGCAACATTCGGGCCATCGAAGCGGCCACGGGTGTGGACCTGATTATCGACGATACGCCGGAAACGGTCATTTTGTCCGCTTACAACCCGTTGCGCCGTGAAGTGGCCAAACGTTCGCTGGAAAGATTGATCAGCGATGGCCGTATTCATCCCGCGCGTATCGAGGATATCGTCAAGAAGGTCGAAAAGGAGATGGATGTCCAGATCCGTGAAATCGGCGAGCAGGCCACTTTTGATCTCGGCGTGCACGGAATTCATCCCGAGATTGTCCGCCTGCTGGGTCAGCTGCGCTTCCGTACCAGTTTCACCCAGAATGTTCTGCAGCATTCCCTTGAAGTGGCGTTTTTGTGCGGAATCATGGCCGCCGAGCTTGGGCTGGACATCAAGAAGGCCAAACGGGCCGGCCTGCTGCATGATCTGGGCAAGGCCGTGGACCACGAAGTCGAGGGCCCGCATGCGCTCATCGGCGCTGATCTGGCCAAGAAGTATAACGAGTCCGCCGAAATCGTGCACGCCATCGCCGCGCACCATGAGGATGTCCCGCCAAAGTCCGTCTATGCCGTGCTGGTCCAGGCTGCTGATAGCCTCTCCGGAGCACGCCCCGGGGCGCGCAAGGAGCTTTTGGAGAGCTACGTGAAGCGCCTTGAGGAGCTCGAAGGGATTGCCACCGGATTTACCGGAGTAAGCAGGGCCTTCGCCATTCAGGCTGGCCGGGAAGTTCGCGTCATGGTGGATTGCGAGGCGGTCAACGACGATCAGATCTACATGCTGAGCAAGGATATCGCCAAGCAGATAGAAGAAAAGATGACTTACCCCGGTCAGATCCGGGTTACGGTCATCCGCGAGAAGAGGGCCGTGGGCATTGCCAAATAGTTCCCGAATGCGGATTCTCTTTCTTGGTGACATCGTAGGAAACAGCGGGCGGCAGATGGTTAAGGATCATCTGCCGCGTTTGCGTCGGGAATTGGAGCTGGACGTGGTGCTGGCCAACGGCGAGAACGCTTCCGGCGGGCTTGGGCTCTCGGCCAAAAGCGCCCAAGAGTTGCACAGATGCGGCGTCGATGTCCTGACCACTGGCAACCATGTCTGGAAATTTCCCGACATCCGGCCTGCGCTTGAGAATGAAACGTGGCTGCTGCGTCCGGGCAATTATCCCGCATCGGCGCCGGGCCGTGGCGCGGGCGTCTACGAACTGGGCGAAAACCTGCCGCCGCTCATGGTCATCAATCTGCAAGGTCGGACCTTCATGGAAGCCATCGACTGCCCGTTCGCGGTTGCCGAGACTCTGGTCGCAAAGGCTCCGCCCGAGGCCGTGATCGTGGTTGACATGCACGCCGAAGCCACCTCCGAGAAGCGCGCCCTGGTCCATCTGCTGCGCGGGCGGGTTCAGGCGGTGGTCGGCACGCACACCCATGTTCAGACCAATGACGCACGAATTTTAGACGAAATGACCGGTTATATCTCCGATCTTGGGATGTGCGGTCCGGAAGACTCCTGCCTGGGCATGGACAACGACATAATTTTACGCAGATTTCGAACGGGGTTGCCTCAGCGTTTTGAACTGGCCAAAGGGCCGTGCATGTTGAACGGGGCGCTTATGGAAGTGGATAACGGCCAATGCCGCAGTATTTCGGCATGGCAATACAGGGCATCTTAAAGAACAGGAACCGTCATGACAGATATGGAGCTTGCTCGGCAACTTGAGCAGATCCGGCGCGGAAGCGTCGAGATCATCAACGAAGAGGAACTGATCGCAAAACTGCGCAGCGGCGCCCCGTTGCGGATCAAGGCCGGATTTGACCCCACCGCCCCGGACCTTCACCTTGGGCACACGGTACTGATCCAGAAGCTCAAGCATTTTCAGGAACTCGGACATCAGGTCATTTTTCTGATCGGTGATTTCACCGGCATGATCGGTGATCCCTCCGGAAAATCCGAAACGCGCAAGAAATTGACCCGCGAAGAGGTTCTCCGCAACGCCGAAACCTACAAGAAGCAGATTTTCAAGATCTTGGACCAGGAACGAACCGAAATCGCTTTTAACTCCACCTGGATGGACACGTTTTCCGCTGCGGATTTCATCGAGCTCTGCTCGCGGTACACCGTAGCCCGCATGCTTGAGCGCGATGATTTCGAGAAGCGGTTCAAGGGCAATCAGCCCATCTCCATCCACGAATTCCTGTACCCGCTGGTCCAGGGCTACGACTCCGTGGCCCTCAGGGCCGATGTGGAGCTTGGCGGAACGGACCAGAAGTTCAATCTGCTCATGGGCCGCCACCTGCAGCGTGAGCACGGTCAGGCATCGCAGATCGTCTTGACCATGCCCATTCTGGAAGGCCTCGACGGAGTCCAGAAAATGAGCAAGTCGCTGGGCAACTACATTGGCATAGACGAGGCTCCGGGCGACATGTTCGGCAAGCTGATGTCCATCTCCGATGAGCTTATGTGGCGTTATTACGAGTTGCTTTCCGACAGCTCCCTGGACCGGATCGCTACCCTGCGGGAGCAGGTTGGCTCCGGGGCCCTGCATCCCAAGACCGCCAAGGAGGATCTGGCCCAGGAGATCACGACACGTTTTCACGGGGCAACGGCCGGCGCGGCAGCGCGTGAGGCTTTCAACGCTGTTTTCGCCAAGCAGGGCATTCCGGAGGACATCGAGGTTTTCACGGTTCAAGCCGGTGCGCTGCTGGTGGATGTTCTGAGCGAGAGCGGCGTGTGCTCCTCCAAGGGCGATGCCCGCCGGATGTGCAAGCAAAACGCCGTGACCATCGACGGACGCAAGGAAGACGACGCGTCCTTCGCATTCGCGCCGGGGGAATACGTGCTGAAGATCGGCAAGAAAAGATTCTTGAAGCTTGTGACGGCTTAAGGGGGCGGGCTGATGTTTTCGATTTGGCGTAAAACCGTTCTGCTGGCGCGCATGGTCAAGATTGAACATTCGATCTTTGCCCTGCCTTTCGCCTATCTCGGGATGCTCTGGGCCGCAGACGGCTGGCCGGGCTGGAAGATATTTTTGGCCCTGACCGTGGCCATGGTGGCCGTGCGGTCCTTCGCCATGGCCGTCAATCGCCTTGCGGATCTTCCCATTGATTCCAAAAACCCGCGCACCCTGACCCGGCCTTTGGTGACGGGCGAACTCAAGGTTTCCGAAACGCTGGTTTTCATAGCCGTCAGCGCCCTTGTCTTCGTCGGGGCGTGCTGGCAGCTCAACTCCCTCTGTCTGGCGCTTTCTCCTCTGGCACTGGTCTGGTCCGCACTCTACAGCTACACCAAACGATTCACCTTTCTGTGCCATTTTTTTCTGGGCACTGTCCTTGGGCTTGCCCCCCTGGCCGGATGGCTCGCCGTGTCTCCGGAGATTGTGCTCGCTCCAGTCCTTTTGGGTCTGGGAGTGACGTTCTGGGTGGCCGGATTTGATATCCTCTACGCCTGCCAGGACGCCGAATTCGATCAGGCCGAGGGCCTGCATTCCTTGCCGGCAGGCAAGGGGGTGCCGATCGCGCTGACTCTTTCGACCTTCAGCCATGTGATAACAGCCCTCTTTTTCCTTCTGGCCGGCTGGTCTGCCGGAGCCGGGCTTGTCTATGCGGGTTTTTGCCTGTTCGTGGCAGTGATCCTGCTTTTCGAGCACCGACTGATCAGTGCCGATGACCTGAGCAAGGTCAACCTGGCTTTTTTCACCTTGAACGGGTTTGTAGCGGTTTTCTTGTTTGCGGGCGCGGTCATCGACACGTCGCTTGGGTAATTAATCTTCAGGGAGCATCTCATGCGCGAAGCCAACGTTTTTCCCACCTACAGAGGGGAAATGGAATATGTCTGCCTCGGTTGTAAGGCCAGATACCCCATCGACGAATTGCATTACACGTGTCCCAGCTGCAAGGGTGTTTTTCTGCTGGAGGATACACGCTTTTCCGAGTTGGAAAAGACACCCGGCACTGCCTGGCGCGATATTTTCGACCTGCGCGCGGCGACCAAGAATCCGGCCCTGCGTGGCATCTTCCGTTTTTACGAGCTGATGGCCCCTGTCGTGGCCGAAGAGGACATTGTCTATCTGGGGGAGGGCAACACCCCCGTGACCCGCTCCTCGTCCGCCCTGGAGCGTCTGGTGGGGCAACCCATGGCCTTCAAGAATGACGGCCAGAATCCGTCCGCGTCATTCAAGGATCGCGGCATGGCCTGCGCCTATTCGTACCTGCGCCATCTGGTCGCCAAACACGACTGGGACAATGTCCTGACCATCTGCGCCTCCACCGGTGACACCTCGGCCGCAGCGGCGCTCTACGCGGCGTATGTGGGCGCCCCCCTGACTTCGGTGGTGCTTTTGCCGCAGGGTAAGGTCACCGCGCAGCAACTGTCCCAGCCTCTGGGCAGTGGGGCGAAAGTGCTCGAAATCCCGGGCGTTTTTGACGACTGCATGAAGGTGGTCGAGTATCTGGCCGATCATTATCGTGTGGCGCTCCTCAACTCCAAGAACGCCTGGCGCATCCTCGGGCAGGAGAGCTATGCCTTTGAAGTGGCGCAGTGGTATGATTGGGATCTGCGTGGCAAAGTTATTTTCGTACCCATCGGCAATGCCGGAAACATCACGGCCATCATGAGCGGATTCCTGAAACTCCTGCGGCTTGGGATCATAGAGGCCCTGCCCCGCATCGTCGGAGTACAGTCCGAGCATGCAGATCCGGTGTTCAGGTACTATGCCCAGGACGCGGAGCAACGCAGGTTCGAGGCCGTGAAGGTGCGCCCGTCAGTTGCCCAGGCGGCAATGATCGGCAATCCCGTGTCGTTTCCCCGGGTCGCGTACCTGGCCGAGCTGTACCAGAAACTGGGTGGCGCGGGATCGTTTCAGGTCGTGCAGGTCAGCGAGCAGCGCATCATCGAGTCCATGCTGCTTGCCAACCGGCATGGCCATATCGCCTGCACCCAGGGCGGAGAATGCCTGGCCGGGCTCCTTAAAGCCAAGGAGCTTGGACTCATGGAAGAAGGCGAGCTCGCCGTGCTTGACGCCACTGCGCATGCTTTGAAGTTCGCCGGATTTCAGGACATGTATTTTCATGATGGCTTCGGTCCCGAATTCGAGATCAAGCCGGACAAAAAGCTGGCCAATGTGCCGCGCCTGGTCATTGATCAGGATGAAAAGTCGCGTCTGTCCGAGGATGCGTTTACGGTTCAGGCTGCCCAAAATGTGGTCGGCATCCTGGGGCTCGACAAAAAATGACGGCGTGTGTCTGAAACGCTCGAAAACAGAAATGGCCGGTGTGCGTAACCGGCCATTTCTGTTTTCTGAGGTAAGCGTTCCTGCGCTAGGTGCCCGGCGGAAGGCCGAGTAGGGCGATGCCGTGGGCGTTGGCAAAAGCAAGGGCCTGGTCCTGCTCGAAAAAGATGCATCCGCCAGCCTCAAAGGCCAGGCACGTCGCACCTACATCGGCCATGGCTTGCAGCGTCTTCAGGCCAATAGCCGGAAGGTCGAGCCTTTTGTCCTGGGTCGGCTTTGGCCGCTTTACAACCACCGCGCCGGGGCCCCCAAGCTGTCCGCCGCGTCGTATGGCTGCGTCGGTGCCTTCAATGGCCTCGACGGCAAGAACGATTTTCTCCCGCACTACTAGGCACTGGCCGATGTCGAACAGTCCTAGGGATTGGGCCAGTTTCCATGCGAATTCTACATCTTCGCGCTCGGCTTGCGTGGGTTTTCTTTTGGTCAGGATCCCTTCGGGCGCGAGCAGGTTCGGCGAGTAGTGATGAGGCGCGACCACAGCCAGCCCTTCGCGTTCGAGTTCGGCAGTGAGCGCGCGCAGCAGTACGTCATCCCCGCGCGTCTTGATGGAAAAAAGAAGGCGTGCCGCTCGCCAGTCGGGCCGAAGATCAAGTGCCCTTGGCTTGTTGATGGGACCTGCCATGACCACGTGCGTGACGTGGTTGGCGGTGAAAAAATCGATGAGTTTGCCAAGCTGGCCAAGTTTGAGCCAGGAGAAACTGTCGCAGTGGGCCCTAAAGGCAGGATCGGTGTCGGAAGCAAAGCCGACACCGATGACGCGTTCTCCGCGCTCTTTTGCCGTATTGGCCACGGTGATGGGAAATGAGCCGCCGCCCGCGATGATGCCAAGCGTTCTGGTCATGGCCTTTCTAGATGCGTTCAGGCGTTATCGTGCCGCGTTTGCTGCTGCGGATGAAGTCAAGGAGCTTCATGACCTGGGAGAAATTGCCAAGCTCGGTCTCGACCTGCTGCATGACCTCGTTGCGCTCCTGGTTGGAGCGCCAGATCAGCTTGTAGGCGGATTTCAGAGCGTGAATCTCCTCGGAGGAAAACCCATGCCTGCGTAAACCGATGAGGTTGAGCCCGCGCAATGTGGCGCGTTCGCCGACGGCCAGCATGAAGGGCGGCACGTCCTGGGCAACACCGGTTTTCCCGCCGATGAATGCGAAGTCACCGATGTTCACGAACTGGTGCACGGCCGAAAGACCGCCCACAACCACTTCATTGCCCACGACGACATGCCCGGCAAGAGTCGCGGCGTTGGCCAGGACGTTGTTGTCCCCGACCACGCAGTCGTGCGCGATGTGGGAGTAGGCCATCATCAGGTTGTCCGACCCGACCTGAGTTATTCCGCCACCGCCTTCGGTGCCGCGGTGGATGGTCGAAAATTCGCGGATTCTGTTGCGGTCCCCGATGACGAGCCTGCTCTCTTCCCCGCCGAATTTGAGATCCTGTGGTTCACCGCCGACGCAGGCCATGGAATGGATATGGTTTTTCGTGCCGAGGGTAGTAAAGCGCTTGATCTGGGCTCCGGCGTCGATGACGGTCTCGTCACCGATGTGAACCCCGTCTTCGATAACGGCAAACGGGCCGACCGTGACACCGGTGCCAAGATACGCATCCGGATGAACTACCGCTGCAGGGTGTATGTTTGTTTGCATCAGTCTTCCCTCGGAACCACGGAAGCGGTCAGGATGCCCTCAGCCACGACCTTTCCGTCGACCATGGCCTTGCCGTTGGTTTTCCACATGCTCATCTTGTGGCGTTCGTAGGTGACGTGCAGATGTAGCTGGTCACCGGGAAAAACGGGGCGACGAAAGCGAACCTTTTCCATTCCGGTGAACAGAAAAATCTTGCCCACGGTGTCCGCCGGAGGAAGACTCTTGATGACCATGATCCCACCAGCCTGGGCCAGTGCTTCAAGAATGAGCACACCTGGCATGACCGGGTACGATGGAAAGTGACCCTGAAAAAAAGGTTCGTTGATGGATACGCTCTTGATGGCGTGCACCGATTTCATGGGCTCGAAAGAGAGCACTCGATCGACCAGGAGGAAAGGATAGCGATGTGGAAGCAGATCCAGAATGTCACGGCTTACGATTTCGCCATTTTCAGGTTTGTTGATCATATCATTTCCCTTTGTTCGCAAGTTCTTCCCGGAGTGCGGCCAGTTCCTTTTCAAGTTTGCCGAGCCGCCGCTTCATGTCCGGTAGTTTGGGCATGATGGCCGAGGTCCGCAGGAATGATCCGTGGGACATGACAGGAATGCCGCTAAGGTCCTGGCCCGGCGGTACATCCTTGCCCACACCGGATTTGGCGCCGATTCGGCATCCGTCGCCAAGATTGATGTGCCCGGCGACCCCGACCTGTCCGGCCAGAACCACCCCGTTGCCCAGGGTGGTCGACCCTGCGATGCCGACCTGCGACACGATGATGCAGTTGCGTCCGACCCGAACATTGTGGCCAAGCTGAACCAGATTGTCGATCTTGGTCCCTTGCCCCACACGGGTTTCACCCAAGGCTGCACGATCTATGGTCGTGTTAGCCCCGATTTCCACATCGTCCTCGATCACGGTTCGGCCAATCTGGGGAAATTTGGTCATCCCCGAAGCCGCCTGGGCAAATCCGAATCCGTCGCTGCCCAGAACCGTTCCGGCATGCAGAATGACCCGCTTTCCGACCATCGTGCCGGCCATGAGCGAGCAGTTGGGATAGATTATGACGTCTTCGTCGACCACGCTGTCTTCGCCGATGTACGAGCCGCTGAATACGCGAACCCTCGCGCCGACCTTTGCCCCTCTTCCAATGAAGACAAAAGGAGCGATGGAGGCACTCGGGTCGATGCTTGCATCTTCGTGCACGAAGGCCAGGGGGCTCATGCCTTCGAAAGAGCCTTGCGGCTTGGCAAAAAGCTGAACGGCGCGTGCAAAATCAAGATACGGATTGGCGCTGATCAGGCATGACTTGGAATCAAGGGCCTGATCAGCGCTGACGAGGACAGCACCAGCGCCGGTCGTTTCAAGTTGCGGCGCATATTTGGGGTTGGCCAGAAAGGACAGTTCGGATTCTGAAGCATCGGCCAAGGTGTTGACCCCGGAGATCTCCATGTCACTGCCCTTCAAGGCTATGCCCAGACGGGATGCAATTTCAGAAAGAAGCATTACGAGCTCTGTTATTTGCCGCGCATGGCTTTGTTGAGTTCCGCCAGGATGGCGTTCGTGAGGTCGACGCTTTCCTGACCGTAGATCACTCCGCTGGCCTGCTTGTCGAAGATGGCGGTGTATCCGTTTTTCTTTCCGTAGCTCTCGATGACTTCAAGGAGCTTGTCGATGATGGGCTTTGAAAGGTTCTGCTCGGCCTGCTGCAGTTTGCGCTGGTAGCTCTGGCCCATGTCCTGGAAGTCACGGACTTTGCGCTTGTACTGCGTTTCCTTGTCCATTTTAGCTTCCTGGCTGAGCATCATGGACTGCTTCTGAAGTTCGTCCTTCAAAGTGTCCAGCGCCTTCTTCTGGGTATCGAGGTTGTCCTTCATGTCCTTGAACTGGGACTTGAGCTGCTCCATGGCCTTGGAGCCGGGCTCGGACTTGGCAATGACCGTCTTCATATCAATAAAACCGATTTTGGTTTCGGCGCCTGCCGTCAGGGCCATGCAAAACACGAGAAAGATTGTCAGGATAAATGCACGCATGAAAAACTCCTCACCAATAATGTGTAATTTGACTTGTTGTTAAAAGAACTGTCCAACGGAAAATTCAAAACGGCCTTTTCTTTCATCGTCAACTTTGACGGTGTCCAGAGGGTAACCGTACTCCAGGCGCAACGGTCCCAGAGGCGAGTACCAGCGCACACCGGCACCGACACTCTTGTAGAGATCCATGTCAATGGATTCGTCATCGTCCCATGTCTTGCCGGCATCAAAGAAGACCAGCCCCACGATGCCCATCTCCTTGTGCAGTGGCACCAGATATTCCGCGTTGAAGAAGAAACTCTTGTTTCCGCCTTTTTCATCCCCTTCATCATAGCCGCTCTGCCCTTCTTTCTGGTCATAGACAGGAGAGATGGTGCGCTCCTTGTAGCCGCGTACCGAATTCATGCCCCCAAGGTAGAAGCGCTCAAAGGGAGGAATGCGTTCGCTGCCGTTCTCCATCACATATCCGGCCTGTGCATGCAGATGGATGATGGTTTCCAGGAAGATCGGGAAATAGTGATTGGCGTCGGCAATGTATTTGACGAAATCGTCATCGCCTCCAATCAGGCCGCCGGCGTATTCCACAGAGAATTGGTGGGTAACGCCCTTGGAGGGATTGATGCGCCGGTCAGTCGTGTCGCGCTTGATGGAAGCGTACAGCGCGCTGGCCCAGTTCTGTCCTTCGATGTCTTTAATGACCTTGTCGGCGTCATCGTCGACGTTTTCGATGGTGTAGCGCTCAAGTCGATAGTTCCAGGACAGGTTGGTGTATTCTCCAAGCGGGTATCCGAAGAGCAGCCTGGCTCCCATGGCCTGCTTGTCGTAGTCGGAGTACTCGTTCATCGTGTTGTAGAGGCTCATGCCGACGCCCAGGTCCGTGTCGTCGTAATGGGGATTCCAGAACGTGGCGGTGTAATCGGCGGACTTTGCGCTGATGGTCCCCTTGAAGCCAAGCTGGTAGCCCATGCCGAAGAGATTGCGCTCCAGCACCTGACCCGAGAAGAACACCTGCGAATAGCTTGAATAGCCTACGCCTGCGGAAAACTGTCCCGTGGGTTTCTCCTTGACCTTGACGCGCAGGTTGAGAGCGCTGGGATTGGCCGTGGGTTCCGGGGTGATCTCGACGGTCTCGAAGAAATCGAGCCTGTTGAGGCGGGCATTGGACCTGCGCAGCAGTGATCCGTCAAAGAGGTCGCCGTCGACGAGACGCATCTCGCGGCGGATGACGTTGTCCCTGGTTTTGGTGTTGCCCTCGATCAGGACACGGTTGATGGAGATCTTGTTGCCCTTGGACAATATGTAGGTGACGTCCAGCTTCTTTTCTTCTTCGTTGCGGGCCATGTTCACATCGGCTTCGGCGAAGGCGTAACCAAAGTTGGAGTAGTGTTCCACGAGTTTCTGCATGTCGGAGCGCAGAACCGAGCGGTCGAAAAATTCGCTTTCGGCGGCCAGATCGTCCAGGGCGATGACGCTGTTCAGGTCTTCGGGGGTGGCGATCATCTCCCCCTCATACTTGACGGAAGCCACCGTGTAGCGCTCGCCTTCCTCGACCTGGAAAGTGACGGTGATGCCGTCATCCAGATACGTGACTTCGGGCTGACCGACCTTGGCGTTCAAGAAGCCTCGATTGCCGTAATAGGCTTCCAGGGCCGCCGCGTCGCGGTCCAGGATTTCTTCGCGTAGTACGCCCGTTCCCGTCATCCAGGACAGCATGCCGCGTTCGGTCAAGGCCAGTTCGTCCTTGAGGTCGGAAGGGTCGAGTTGCTTGGCGCCCTGGATGACGATGTCCGTCACGTAGAGCTTCTTGCCTTCCTTGACGATGATGTTGAGCCGCGCGCGCTTGGCGTCGGCCTGGGTCAAGGTGTAGTCGATCTCGGCGTTGTAGAAGCCGTCCTTGCGGTACAGTTCGCGTATCTTGCCCATGTCGTCCGCCAGGACCCGGGGATTGAGCACCGCGCCGGTCTTGGTGGCGATGGTGGCCAGCAGGTCGTCGGCGTCAAGTTCTTCCGCGCCTTCGACGCTGATGGCCGAGATGAGCGGCTTTTCCTTGACGGTTATGATCAGGCGCTTGCCTTCGGCCGTGTCTTCCAGGGCGATGGCGATGTCGTCGAAATATCCAAGTTCGTAGAGACTCTTGAGCTCGGTGTTGACGGTTTTTGGGTCGTAGACGTCACCGGGCTGGATCCTGAGCCGCATCAGGACCACGTCGTCGTCGAGGATTTCGTTTCCGCGTACATCAATGGAAGCGATCCTGTCTTTTTGCTGCACGCCGGTCTGGATTTTGGCCGCGGTGTCTTCAATGGCCGGCAGGATGTTGATCACACCCTCCTTGACCACGAAAAACGGTTTCGGCTCACGGACGCCGTAAGCTTCCACAAGCCTGGTGTCGATGCTGATGGTTTCTCCGATCTGGCTGAAACTGCCGTAGACGGCGTAAGCGGCTCCGGAGAGCAGCGCCATGTCCCTGGCGACTCCAAGATCCAGATATTCGACCTGCTGTTCCTGCAGGAGGCGCACGGTTTCCTCTTGCGGGATCACTTCCAGGCCCAGGGCCGTCAGGCGATCCTGAAGCAGCTTGGGCAGGCTCTCCTCCAGATAGGCCAGCTCCGGTGCCGCGTTCACGGCAAATGGAAGCACGATGACCTTTTTCGTCGGTTCGGCGAACCCGGGAAGGGTACAGAAGAGACTCAGGATGACGATCAGACACAGGAAGGCATTACGCTTCATACAATTCTCCGGAACGCAGCTCCAATGTGCGGTGCATGCATTGGGCAAGTTCAGCATTGTGGGTAACGATGACCAGGGTGACTCCCTGATCCTTGTTCAGATGCAATAAAAGATCATTGACTTCCCGGCCTGTCCGTTCATCAAGGTTCCCGGTAGGTTCGTCGGCAAGTACCACGGCGGGTTCAAGCAGAATGGCCCGGGCAATGGCCGCCCGTTGTCTCTCTCCCCCGGACAGGGTGGTTACCCTGTGATGGCGTCGATGCGCAAGCCCCACCCGGGACAAAGCCGCGTCGGCCTTTTCCAGGGCCAGGCTCCTGGCCATTCCGCCGATGATGCCCGGCATGGCCACGTTTTCGCGGGTCGAGAATTCGGGCAGCAGATGGTGGAACTGGAAAACAAAGCCCATGTTCTTGTTGCGGATACGGGCCCGTTCTTTCCAGCCAAGGGTTGATATGTCTGCCCCGTTGAACAGGATGGAGCCGCTCGAAGGCACGTCCAGGGTGCCCATGAGCTGCAGCAGCGTGCTCTTGCCCGATCCCGAGGCGCCGACGATGGCCAGGGAATCTCCGCCGAGCACTGTCAGGTCGACGCCGGAAAGGACGGTGATGGTTTCCTCGCCCTGTTCATAGGCCTTGCCGACGCCTTGCAGACGGTAGACTTCACTCATAGCGCAGCGCCTCTGTGGGGTGCATTTTCGAGGCCTGCCTGGCCGGGTACAACGTGGCCAGGAAGCATAGCGCCATGGCCGCTACGGCGATGAGGGACATGTCGAGAAGTTCTATTTTTACGGGCAAGTGGTCCAGATAATAGACATCCGCCGGGAGTTTGATGAACTGGTATTTCTGGAGCAGGGAGCAGATGGCAAGTCCCAGCCCGAATCCGATGCTCGTCCCGACGGCCCCTATGAGCGAGCCCTGCAGGATGAAGATGTTGCGGATCTGGGGAGGCGTGGCGCCAAGAGCCATGAGTACGGCGATGTCCTTGGTTTTTTCCATGACCATCATGACCAGGGTGGTAATAATGGAAAAGGAGCCTACCAGCACGATCATGATCAAGATGACCGCCATGGCCGTCTTTTCAAGCTTCAGCGCCGCAAAGAGGTTCTGGTTCATCTCTATCCAGTTGCGCGAATAAAGGGGAAATCCGCCCAGCGCGCGAACCAGCGCTTCGCCGATCTTCTGCACGCCGTCTATGTCCGAGACCTTGTATTCGATCCCGGTCACGAAATCCCCGTCAAAGCCCAGAATTCTCTGTGCCTCGGGGATGGACACAAAAGCCAGGGACGAGTCGTACTCGAACATGCCGGAACTGAAGATGCCGACGACGTTGAAGAAAACGATCTTCGGAGAAAATCCGGCGGCCGATTTCTTTCCGCTTGGCGCGAGCAGGCTTACCCTGCTGCCGATGGCCAGGCCCAGCCGCGAAGCCAGTTCCTTGCCGATGACGATGCCCGGAATGTCGCCCGCATTGCCCAAATCCGCGAGACTGCCGCTGATCAGATCCTTTTCGACGGTCAGGACCGTCCCGGCGCTTTGCGGGTCCACGCCGCGCAGCACGACGCCTTTGACCCCCGAGGGGGTGGAGAGCATGACTTCGTAGTAGATGAATGGCGTGGCGGCGACGACGCCCTCGACCTTCAGGCTTTTTTGTACCAGGCGATCGTAATCGCCGATGGTCTGTTTGACCGAGCCGAGGATGAGGTGGGAGTTGATGCCCAGAATCTTGTCGCGCAGGTTTTCGCTGAAGCCGTTCATGACCCCGAGGACCACGATCAGCGAGGCCACGCCAATGGCCACGCCCAGCACGGAGATGAGCGAGATGACGGAAATGAAGGCCTGCTTGCGCCGGGCCAGGAGATACCGCAGGGAAACGAACAATTCAAAGTGCATGGGTTCTCGCTCTGAAAGACCGGTGCCACACCCCGCCAAGGCCAGGTCGGACCTATCCGACGATTTCAGGCCGTAGCAGCGGGAAGAGAATGACTTCCCGGATGGACGGAGAGTCCGTCAGCAGCATGACCAGACGGTCAATGCCGATGCCCTGTCCGGCTGCTGGAGGCATGCCGTATTCCAGGGCGCGGATATAGTCTTCGTCCATGGCGTGGGCCTCGTCGTCGCCGGCGGCTTTTTCCCGCACCTGTTCCTCGAAGCGATCCTTCTGGTCATACGGATCGTTCAGTTCGGAAAAGGCATTGGCCATTTCTTGCCCGCAGATGAACAGTTCGAATCGATCCGTGATTTCGGGATTCTGGTCGTTCTTGCGGGACAGGGGGGAGATGTCTGTCGGGTAATGATAAATGAAATGGGGCTGGATCAGTTTGGGCTCGACCAGATTGTCAAAGAGCTTGGCCTGGAGTTTGCCGAGCTTCTCCTTGGGGTGCACGGTTTCGCCCAGCTTCTGGGCCAGATCCTTGCATTTGCCGTAATCGAGGTAGATTTCCGGGGATACGCCGCCGATGGTTTCCAGGGATTCATGAAAGGGCATGCGCACCCAGCCATCCTGAAGATCGATGACATTGCCCTGATACTCAACCAGATGCGTCCCACAGACTGACTTGGCCAGGCCGCAAAGGAGTTCCTGGGTCAGGTCCATGAGGTCGACGAAGGTTGCATACGCCCAGTAGAATTCGATCATGGTGAATTCGGGATTGTGGCGGGTGTCGATGCCTTCGTTGCGGAAGTTGCGGTTGATCTCGTAGACTCGGTCAAATCCACCCACGAGCAGACGCTTGAGGTAAAGCTCGGGAGCGATGCGCAGAAAAAGGTCCATGTCGAGCGCGTTGTGGTGCGTGCGGAAGGGCTTGGCCGTGGCGCCGCCGGCGATGGGCTGCATCATGGGCGTTTCCACTTCCAGGAACCTGCGTTCGTTCAGGAAGTTGCGGATGAACTGCACTATGGCCGTGCGTTTTCGGAAGATGTCGCGAGCTCGGTCATTCACCAGCAGGTCCACGTAGCGCTGGCGATACCGCGTCTCGACATCCTTCAGGCCGTGGTATTTTTCCGGCAGAGGACGCATGGACTTGGAAAGCAGCCGTACCTCGGAGGATTTGATCGTCAGTTCCCCGGTCTTGGTGCGGAAAAGGGCGCCGGTGACACCGACGATGTCGCCGATCTCGAATTTCTTGAACACGCCGTACTGTTCAACTCCCAGATCATCGCGCTGGGCGTAGACCTGAATCTTGCCGCTGGTATCCTGGACATGGAAGAATGTCGCTTTGCCAAAGGAGCGATGGGCCATGATCCGGCCGCTCAGGGCAAAGGTCAGTCCTTCTTGTTCAAGGACGCTCTCGTCCTTTTCGCCGTGCGCTTCGAGAACGTCGCCAATTTCCGCGGAACGGCGAAAATCATTGGGATATAAGGGAATGCCCGCATCAAGCAGAAACTGCGCCTTTTCCTTACGGTGGCGCAGCAGTTGCTTCTCGCTCGGGGCATTGGTCTGGTCTTTTGTCAAGGAAAGTCTCCGTTTCGGGAATGATAGCGTCAAACAAACAAATTCGGGTATTGGAAATTGGACCTATCGTCAAGAAAAGTCAATGTCCGGGAGGTGGCGCTAGATCTGGAAATCCGTCGGTTTGGAGTCTCCTTGCCAGGCTTGCGCCGTTTCTGAAGACCTTTTCGCAGGGCATGCCGATCCTCGCTAAAAGACGGCCCAGGGCTGCCTGCTGCTCATCGGGGGCGAAGAGCGGGTAATCGCTGCCGAAAAGAATCCGCTCGGGATCATGCCGCTTCAGGATTGCCGCGAATGCCGGCTCGGGAACCACTCCCGGACAGCAGGACGTATCCATGTAAAGGTCGAGCCCGGCGAGGTGGGCGAGAGTCTCTTCCCAAAGGTAAAGTCCGCCCAGATGCGCGGCGATGACCGCAAGGCCGGGGAAGCGTTTCAGGATCAAGGCCAGGTCGCGTGGGCGGGACAGGGTCGCGCCTGCCTTCTTGATCGGGCCCATGTGGATCATCATGAGGAATCGCCCTTGCGCGGCTTCCCAGACAGGATTCCAGCGTGGAGAATCCAGCGCGATGCCGCAGAGGTCGGGGTGAATCTTGAGGCCCCGGATGCCGTTTCGTTCCAGTCGATCCAGTTCGGCCTCCCAGGACGGATGGTCCGGGTGCACGGTGCCGAGGGGGATAAGCCGGGAGTGCGCGCGGCGCAGGGAAAGCATCCATGAATTGGCCGGGATCAGCTGGTCCGGGCGCAGGGCGGCGGTGAAGCACAGCGCATGGGACAATCCGGCGCGGTCCAGGTGCTTGAGGAGATCCTCTGCCGAGCCGTCTCCGGCCGGACGTGTTCCAAACTCGCGGCCGATGGCTGCGGCAAGCTTGGGCGCAATTTTCGGCGGGAACACATGGGTGTGACAATCGACCATGCGCCTCTAGCCGAACAGGGCCGAGAGCCAGTCCGGAATGCGGACAGGCCTGCCCTGGGCGTTGACCACCGCATGTTGGGTCGAGCCACGGGTCAGGACCGCGCTCTGGTCCTCATTGGTGATTTCATAGATGAAGTTCAGGCTGGCTCGGGACCGACTCGCCAGACCTGTGCGGATGTGGATGATCTCGTCGTAGCGGGCGGGAGCGAGATAGCGACACGTGGCGTCGCGTACCGGCAGGAAGATGCCGCGTTCCTCCACGGTTGCGTAGCTGAAACCAAGGCCCCGGATCAGTTCGCCTCGGCCGCGCTCGAAGAGGTGCAGGTAATTGGCGTAATAGACTACGCCCATGGCGTCGGTTTCACCGTAAGAGACGCGGTGGGCGAGCCAGCACGAAGGCTGTGGGAAATCAGCCTTCATGCGCCGGGTTCCAGGCAGAAGTTCAGCAGATCGCGGCCTTCCTTCAGAAAAAGGCCCGCGCCTTGCGCCGTTTCCTCATTGAAGACGCCGGGTCCGTCGGTCCTTGGCGCTTGCGTTCTGTAGACCAGGAAGGGCACCGCATCCTCGGTGTGGGTCCGGCGGACGACGGGGGTGAAGTGATCGCAGGTCACCACTATGGTCGCGTCCTCATGCGCAAGGGCCGCCAGAATCGGGGCCACGATGCGCTGGTCGAAAAGCTCGATGGCGTGTTTTTTCAGTTCCGCGTCACCCATGTGCCCGCATTCGTCCGGGGCCTCGACGTGCAGATAGACAAAGTCGCCGTGCTTAAGAAAGTTCAGCGCCGCCTCGACCTTGCCTTCGTAATTGGTATCGATGAGGCCGTTTGCGCCCTCGACCTCAAGGACATCCATGCCTGCGGCCCGTCCCAGTCCCTTGACCAGATCTACGGCCGAGACCACCGCCCCGCGCAGGCCGAAGCGTTCGGCAAAATCGGGCAGGGTCAGCGGCCGCCCCTGTCCCCATGGCCAGATCGATGTGGCCTTGGAGGTCGTGTCGGCACGCAGATATTCGTGAGCCGAGCGCATGAATTCGAGCATTCCCGGGAAGGATGCATACGCTTCAAGGTCCTGGGCGATATTCTGGTCCAGGATGTCGTGGGGAGGGCGGATGGCCAGATCCACCGCACTTGTCAGCGCTCCGCCCCGTTGCACCAGAAGATGGCGGTACTGGATGCCCTGGACAGGCTGGAAAGGGCCGCCTTCGGCCATTGTCGCAAGTCGGGCGACCAGAGGAGCGGCAGTGTCGGTGCTTATATGGCCGGAGGAATAGTCCTGCATCACGCCTTCATTCGCGAGTTCCGTCAGGCGAACAAGGTTCATGCGCCAGACCAGGTCGCTTGGGTCGAGGACCAGTCCCTGGGCGGCGGCTTCGATGGGCCCGCGTCCGGTGTGATGCGTTCGCGGGTCGTAGCCCAGCAGGCTCAGGTTGGCCACGTCGGAGCCAGGCGGCATGCCCTGGGGAACGGTCTGGCACAGGCCGCAGCGGGATTTGGGCGCAAGAAGGTCGAGCGTCGGGGTGCTCGCGGCCTGCAGGGAGGTGCGCCCTCCCAGAATGTCGAGGGGCCAACCGGCCATGCCGTCGGCCACCAGAAAAACGGTTTTTGACATCAGATGATCCTGTAGTGCACCGGCGGGTCGAGCACGAAGCTGAATTTCTTGATGGTGTCCAGGGCCGCGGTCACATTCTGCATCTGCGCCGAATGGCTGATGAACACTATCGGAACGCCGTCGTTGGGCGCGTACTGGCGCTGCACGACCTGGGCGATGCTGATGTTGTACTCGCCCATGACCCCGGCGATGGAGGCCATGACGCCGGGGCGGTCAACCACAGTGAAGCGGAAATAGTGACGGAACACGGTCAGTTCGGGGGCCAGGATCTGCGCCTGAGGCAGCCTGGTCTCCAGGAAGCCCGTGTTGTTGGGCACGCAGTTGGTGCGGGCCAGGGCCAGAATGTCGGCCAGGACGGCGCTGCCCGTGGGCAGATCGCCCGCGCCCTGTCCATAGAGCATGACCGGTCCCACGGCGTTGCCTTCGAGCAGAATGGAATTGAACGGACCGTCGACCTTGGCCAGAATGTGATCCTGGCGCAGCAGGGCCGGGTAGACCCCGGCGTGAAGCATGCCGGACTTGTCGCGGACTTGGGCCAGGAGCTTTAAGCGGTAGCCGAATTCCTTGGCAAGGATGATGTCGAACTGCTCGACTTTGGAGATGCCTTCCACCGTGAGCTTGCTCATGGGGTAGTCCTGGCCATAGGCCAGTCGGATGAGGATGACCAGTTTGTGGGCCGCGTCGATGCCTTCTACATCCAGGGTCGGATCGGCTTCGGCGTAGCCCTTGGCCTGCGCCTTGCCAAGAACCGTGGCGAAGTCTTCTCCCTTTTCGGACATTTCGGACATGATGAAGTTGGCCGTGCCGTTCAGGATGCCGGTCAGTGCCTTGATGCGGTTCCCGGCCAGGCTCTCCTTGAGGGTCTGGATGATGGGGATGCCACCGGCGACGCTGGCCTCGTAATAGAGGCCGAGGTTTTTGCTGGCCGCCAGTTCGAAAAGTTCCGGACCGTGCTCGGCCAGAAGCGCCTTGTTGGCCGTGACCACGGATTTGCCGCTGCCGAGGGCCCGGGTGATCAGAGTGCGCGGAAATTCGATGCCACCGGCCAGCTCGACGATGATATCGATTTCGGGATCGTTTATCAGATCGTCCATGCTGGTGGTGAAGGTCGTGTCCGGGGATGGGATGACGTTTCTGGATTTGTCCAGATCGCGGACCATGATGGTTTTGACCGTCAGGGTTTTGCCCAGTCTGCGTTCGATCCAGTCGTTGTTTTCCTGGATGATTTTTATGAGCCCGGAACCTACGGTGCCAAGGCCGGCCAAGCCGAGATGGATGACAGAGTCTTTCAAGGAATTCCTCCACGCCGCAGCATTGAGAAAAAGATTGTGAAGCCAAAAAAAAGCTATTTGCCGCATCCTGCACGCGCTGTCAAAATGACAAAGGTACGGAGTCGAGTCATTTTTTGTTGACGCCCCATGTGCTTTTATATAACTAGCCACTTCTTCAATGAACGGAGAGGTGGCCGAGCTAGGCTGAAGGCGCTCGCCTGCTAAGCGAGTATAGGGGCTTAAACCTCTATCGAGGGTTCAAATCCCTCCCTCTCCGCCATCCCCTGGAGGGTTGGCAGAGCTGGTTGATTGCACCGGTCTTGAAAACCGGCATGCCTTTGCGGGCATCTGGGGTTCGAATCCCTAACCCTCCGCCATTTGCACTTGTTCCGCTGGAATCCTTAAGATTTCGGCGGTTTTTTATTTGCTTTCCCGTCCCGTACAATTGATAAGAGGCCCGGCTTTGCAGTCGGGCCTCTTCCTGTTTCTGAGGTGAAAATTCGGTGAGATCGAATTGGCTGATGCCGGACAAGCTGCTCGATGCGCGCATCTTTGGGCCCGTCTTGTCTTGTCGGCCTGGTCTGTGAGCCTCGGGTGTTGGCGCGTCGGATTGCGATCCTGGACGGCATTGTTTTCCGGTTGCGCTTGCTATATTTTAAAAAGTTCTCAATCCCCGACGACAAGGATGGCCATATTATGGATGTGACTCGGACGAAGATTCCAGGAGTGCTGCTTTTTGAGCCCAAGGTTTTTGGCGATCACCGAGGTTATTTTTGCGAAACCTACAGCCGCCGAGAGTTTGCCGCTCTCGGACTGGATGTCGACTTTGTGCAGGACAACGAGGCTTTTTCCGCTCAGGCCGGGGTGTTGCGCGGACTGCACTTCCAGGCTCCGCCCATGACCCAGGCAAAGCTGGTTCGGGTGGGGCGGGGCGCCGTCTATGACGTGGTGGTCGATATGCGCAAGGGATCGCCGACCTTTGGCCGATGGCAGGGGTTCACTCTCAGCGCCGCCAATTTTCTGCAGTTGTTCATTCCGGCGGGATTCGCTCATGGGTACATGACCCTGGAGGCAGACACTCAATTTCTCTACAAGGTCGACCAGTTTTACTCGCCCGAGCATGATGGCGGGATCTCGTGCCTGGACCCGGATCTGGGCATTGACTGGCCCGGTCTTGCGCCGATCATGTCGGACAAAGATCTGCGATTGCCGCGTTTTGCGGATTTTGATTCTCCGTTCTCCATGTAGGGCATTGGGTGATTGCCGAGCGAATTGGTATGGTAATACCCGCGCCGGCCGTGAATTTTCATGTATTGCGAGGGGGTTAGCCTGCGATGGAAGATCGTGATTTTTTTCATTATCTCTTGACACAGGACGACCCTCTTGAATACAGGTTGGCAATTATTCCGTGTCCGTTTTTTTCAAATTTCATCTCAACGCGGTAGGAGGAGAGGACTGTGGCAAAATGCAAAAGCTGCGTGGTGTTGCCATTCCTGGTTGGTTTGGTGGCATCGATCGTGCTTGGTTGGTGGGGCTTTCCCAAAGTCCTGTACAGTCAGAAGACCCAACCCATCCGGTTCGATCACGTCGTGCATGTGGAAGATCAGGCCATGGCATGTGAAGATTGTCATGCGTTTCGGGATGATGGCTCCTACGCCGGCATGCCCACCAACGCGAACTGTGTCGGTTGTCATGAGGATGTTCAGGGGGAAGATCCTGATGAGGCTCGCTACGTGACCGAGTACGTGCAGCAGGAAAAGGAAGTTGAATGGCTGGCTTATCAGACGCAGCCGGACAACGTGTACTTCTCTCACATCGCGCACAAGGAACTTGACTGCACATCATGTCATCCTGACGTGGCCAACATGAGCACCCCGCCTGTCTATTATGAAAACAGGCTTTCGGGCTACAGCAAGGACACCATGAAGATGTGGCAATGCGAAGAGTGCCATGCCCAAAGTGGCGCCAGCAACGCCTGTTTTGTCTGCCACAAATAAGAGAGGAGTGGATTTACGATGGGACTCGACAGAAGAAGCTTTATTTCTTTGGTGGCTGGCGGTGTAGCGGGCAGCCTCTTCACTCCCGTAATATGGAAAACCCTGGATGACGTGTCCATCTGGACACAGAACTGGCCCTGGATTCCGCGGCTGCAGTACGGCGAGGAACTGACGTTTCCGGCGCTGTGCAAGCTGGGCTCGGACGCCTACGGCGTCAAGGTCAAGACCGTGGGCGGGAGGCCCGTCACGGCCGAGGGCAATCCGGATCATCCCTTGAGCCTCGGCGGCATCTGTCCTCTGGGCGCGGCCAGCGTGCATCTTCTTTACAGCCCTTCCCGGGTCAAGAACCCCAAGCTCAAGGATGGTACCTCTTTCAAGGACATCACTTGGGACGAAGCGGAAGAGCTGCTTGCCGGGAAGATCAGGGAAGCTGGATCGAACATGGCCATGATCAGCGGTGACGAGACCGGTTCCGTGACGGATGTGCTGTCCGGTCTGGTCGGCAAGGCCGGTTCGGATAAATCTTTTTTCATGCCCGGCGAGAGCGCCCCGGCGGCGGCTGCCCTGGCCATGCTCGGCGGTGACGGCCAGGTCGGCTACGACATCGAAAATGCGAATTACGTGCTTCTGCTCGGCGCCGACGCACTAGGTTCCTGGGGCAACGTGGCCCGTAACGGCAAGGCATTTTCCGCCAGCCGCGAGAAGGGCGTCAAGTTCGTGTACGTCGGGCCTGCCCAGAACGGCACCTCCGCCGTGGCCGACAGCTGGGTTCCCTGCAATGCAGGCACCGAGCCGGTCCTGGCTCTGGGACTTGCGGCGGTCATAGCCGCCACGAGCCGTGACCGTTCGTCTTGGGCCGGTTTTGCCTCTTTCGCAAAATTTGTGCAGGCGTCCTATCCGCTGGACAAGGTGGCCGAAATCACCGGTGTCAAGGCGTCGGTCATCACGGGCTTGGCTCAGGAACTGGTCCGGGCCGGACGGCCGCTGGTTCTGACGGCCGCCGAGGCCGGACAGGGCCTGGGCGCGTTCGAGCTTGCCGCAGGGATGAGCCTAAACATGCTCCTGCAGCGCGTCAATACGGTCGGCGGTGTGCGGATTTTGCCCTGGGCCCCCAAAGTGGTCGAGGCTGCCGCCGACAAGAAGACAATGCTCGCCAATGACCTTGTTGCATACTTGAGCACCGTGGCCGACGGCGGCGCCGAGGCTCCCGCGCTGCTCATGGTTTACGGCGCGAATCCCGCCTACGCCCTGCCGAATCTGACCAAGGCGCAGGCCGCCCTGGACAAGGCCGGTTTCGTGGTTTCCTTCAGCTCGTTCATGGATGAAACGGCGGCCATGGCCGACCTGATCATGCCTGACAGCTACGCCTTTGAACGCCTTGATGACGCCTACTCCCCGTATGGTTCGGGCCAGCCCAACTATACCGTGGCCGCGCCTGTCATAAAGCCGGTTTTTGACACCAAACCCGCCGGTGACGTTCTTCTGACCGTGGGCGCCAAGGCCGAGTTGGACCTGGGCTTCGAGTCTTTTGAAGACGTGGTCAAGGCCAAGGCCGAAGCGCTGGGCGCGGATTTCGACGAAATGGTCGAGGGCGCGGCCTGGGTTTCGGAAGAGTTTCCGGCTCAGGACCTGGCGTTGTGGACGACTCCTTTGCAGGAACTGGCCGTTGCGGCCAAGGACGGCACGAGCCTGACCCTCGCTCCTGTGCTGCGGCTCAAGATCGGCAGCGCCAAGATAGCCATTCCTCCGTTCAACACCAATGCCATCCGCTTTGACGAAATGCTCGGCAACGACATGTACGTGCTGCTCAACGCGGCCACGGCGAAGAACCTTGGGTTGAAAAAGGACGATGCCGTCAAACTCGCCAGCTCCGGCGGGGAATGCAAGGCCCGTGTGCGCATTTTTGAAGGCGTGATGAATGATACCGTCGTGGCCCCCCTGGGTCTTGGCCATACCGCCTGGGACGCTTTTTCCAGAGACAAGGGAGATAACGTTTACAAACTGCTGGCTGCCGATACCGAAGCAGAGTCCGGGCTGTCCCGGTTCGCAACGGTGCGTGTCACTGTCAGCAAGGCGTAGCACTTCCTTTGGGCACCTGGAGAAAATAAGAGGATATTCACAATGCAAGCAATAGAATTCAAAGTAAAATGGGGCATGCTTGTCGACCTTGACAAGTGTACCGGGTGCGGTGCCTGCACCGTGGCCTGCCGGGCGGAAAACAACCTTCCCCCCGAGGCCGACGCAGCCAACAAACTGCGCACCAACGACTGGATGAACATATACGAACTGTCCAACGAGAAGCCTTTCCCCGACCATGAGGTCGCCTATCTGCCCCGGCCATGCATGCAGTGCGGTCATCCGTCCTGTTCCACGGTCTGCCCGGTAGTGGCCACCCTTAAGGACGAGGAAGGCGGTATCGTCAGCCAGGTCTATCCCCGCTGTATCGGTTGCCGGTACTGCATGGCGGCCTGTCCTTACCATGCACGTTATTTCAACTGGTTCGATCCAATCTGGCCCGAAGGCATGGAAAAGGTCCTGACTCCTTATGCTTCGGCCCGTCCGCGTGGCGTTGTCGAGAAGTGCACGTTCTGCCACCATCGCTTCATGGCTGCCAAGGAACAGGCTCGCATGAACGGCGAAGACCCGACGGAATTGGCCGAGGACGCATACATCCCCGCCTGCGCCGAGATTTGCCCGACGGGTGCGATCAAATTCGGGGACCTGAACAATTCCGAGCATGAAGTCAGCAAGCTGGCTGCAAGCAAGTACGCTTTCCGCCTGCTGGAGAAACTCGGCACCGATCCGCAGGTCTATTATTATTCCAAGCGTGAGTGGGTGAGGAAGCTCGGGGACAATTACCTGAAGAATGCCAAGGGGGGCGAACATGTCTGATAGAGCGTACTGGCCCGAAGGGGTGGAGCGTTGTTCTGTTGGGAAGTTCCTGGCCTGGTTGGGCGTGATCAGCATCTTCCTCGCGTGGGGAGGGTACGGCGCGTTCAAGGTCCTGGGAACCGGTATCGGCGTGACGGGCCTGGACAACTATTTCGGGTTCGGCCTGTGGATCACCTTTGACTTGGCGGTCATCGCCCTGGGCGCCGGAGCCTTTTTCTCCGGATTTCTGCGGTACATCGTCCGCATCGACGAACTCAAGAACGTCATCAACCTTGCGGTCATCGTCGGATTCCTTTGCTACTCCGGCGCCATGCTGATCCTGGTGCTCGACATCGGTCAGCCGCTCAGGGCCTGGTTTGGCTACTGGCATCCGAACGTTCACTCCATGCTGACGGAAGTCATCTTCTGCATCACCTGCTATTGCACGGTGCTGATCATCGAATATGTGCCGATCATCCTGGAAAACCGCAAGATCAACCAGAACAGATTCTGTCATCACCTGGCTCACAACTTCCATGTCTACATGCCGCTTTTCGCCGGCATCGGCACTTTCCTGTCCTTCTTCCACCAGGGTTCCCTGGGCGGCATGTACGGCGTGCTCTTCGGCCGTCCGTTCGTGTTCCGTGAAGGCTTCTTCATCTGGCCCTGGACCTTCTTCCTGTTCATCTCTTCGGCCATCGCCGCCGGACCCGGCTTCACCATGCTGTGTGCCGCGATGATGGAAGGCATCACCGGGCGCAAGCTGGTCAGCTATGACACCAAGAAGCTCCTCGGCAAGATCTCCGGTCTGCTTCTGTGCGTCTACATCTTCTTCAAGATCATCGACACCTACGCTTGGGCCAAGGGCATCCTGCCCGGCATGGGCCTGACCTTCGACGAGATGTTCAGCAGTGAGCACGGATACGGTAAGATCCTGCTGTGGCTCGAACTCTTCTGGTTCGGCGTAATCCCGGCCGCGTTGCTGGTCACTCCCGCCGTGCGCAATCGTCCGTGGCTCATGTACAGCGCCGTCGTCATGGCCGCCATTGGCGTCACCATCAACCGTTTCGTCTTCACGGTTCAGGCCCTGGCCATTCCGGTCATGCCTTTCGACCGTTGGACCACGTACGTACCCAACTGGGCGGAATGGTCCACTTCGCTCATGATCGTCGCCTACGGATTCCTGGTCATGAGCATCTCCTACCGCTATTTGCCGATCTTCCCGCAGGAAGTGAAGCTCAATAAGTAGAGATGGTTGTCACAAGAAAAAGGCCCTTCGGGGCCTTTTTTTTTGGGGATGACAAATGCTTGGTATCTGTGTTCATTACCTGTGTGCTGTCGAGGTTTGATGGACCGGACATGAGGCGGCAGCCTCAAGGAGTTGGCATGAAGGATGCGGAAAACGGGCGCCAGGTCGCCATCGATGTTGCCAGGGCGCTGGGGCTCTTGCTTGTCTATTACGGACACTTCGTCGAACAGATCATGTATCTGAAGAATCCTGCCGCCGCTGTGCATTACAAGTGGATCTATTCATTCCACATGATTCTTTTTTTTGTTCTTTCAGGGTGGGTGAAGGGCGCGCGGCCAAGCGTTCCGCCCATTCGGAAATTCGTGCAAACGACCTTGGCCGGGCGGATCGCGCCGTACCTTTTTTTCAGCGTCACGCTGGCGGCCTTGTCGCTGGTGTTCTCGGGCTGGTTCCCCATGCTCGATCTCTCGGGCGTGCACGGTTACTTCAAGGCCGCCGTGTCCACGGCCCTGGGCTTCCCCCTCTTTAACGTCCCACTGTGGTTCGTGGCCTGTCTGGTCAGCGTGGAGTGCCTGCATCGCCTTTTACAGCCGTATCTGAATTCTCCTTTGCGAATCATGGCGGTTGCCCTTGTCTGTTATGTCGGCGGTTTTGCCCTCAATGAGCAGTATTTCTTTTTCGGCCAGAACGTGAGTTTCTGGCTCATGCACGAAGTTCCCGTTGTCTATGCGTTTTATCTCGTGGGCGTGCTGCTTGGCAGGAGTGGATTGCCGGGGCGCGTTTCGGTTGGCGCGGCAGCGGCAATTTTCGTGGTGGCCCTGGCTGCGGTTCATTTCACGTATGACGTCAACCAAGGCCCGTTCAGGTACCTGCAGGCCGTGATCATCCTGCTTTCGGGGCATGGGCATTTTCTGTGGTTTCCTTTCACCGCCTTGGTGGGGACCGCCATGATCATGGCTTTGGGACGTGTGCTGCACAACGTCTCCCTGCTCGCTTTTTTTGGGCGCAATGCCATCATATTGCTCGGCTTGAACGGGGTGTTCTATCATTTTGTCAATGTTCCCGTGGCCGCGTGGAGCGTCGCCAATCTTCCTCCGGATGGCTTAAGCGTATTTCTCGTGAGCGCCCTTGTGACTGTCGTGAGCTTTGGACTCAGCCTTCCGGTCATTCACGCGCTCAACCATGCCTTGCCTCAGCTGGTGGGCAAGCCTCGTGCGGCGGGTCGGTTCTTTGGCCCGCTGATCAGGGAGTAGCGGCCCGTGCTCTTGCGTGCCAGGACGGGGAACGGTCGTGGACATGACCGCGAGGACGGACTACGGCGCACGCTGCTGACGCTCAACGTCTTCGCGGCGCTGAAGATGACCCTTTTCCCCATGGCCATCATCACCCTGTTCTGGAAGGACGAGATCGGCCTGACCCTGACCGAGATTCTGACCCTTCAGGTGTTTTTCTCCCTGGCCAGCGTGATCATGGAGTATCCGTCCGGGTACGTCAGCGACCGCCTGGGCTATCGCTGGGCGCTGATCACGGCCTGCGTCTTCGGCATTGTAGGGTGGGGCTGGTATCTGGTCGCGGCAACCTTCTGGGGAGTGCTTGTCGCCGAGTTGCTGCTGGGCGTCTCCTACGCCTTCATCAGCGGATCGGACACGGCGCTGCTTTTCGAGACCTTGCGCGCCAAGGACCGGGTAGACCTCTACACCCGCTGCGACGGGCGCATGGTCGGATGGGCTCAAGGAGGAGAGGCTGCGGGCGCGCTCTTTGCCGGACTCATGTACGCGCACTGGCCGTTGTTGCCCTTCGTGGCTCAGATCGGGATCTGGACCCTGGCTCTGGGATTGTGCCTGACCTTGAAAGAACCCAAGGCGGAAAGCGGCGGGCCGGTGGTATCGCATCTGGCCGAAGCGTTGCGGGTTTGCAGATTCGCCTTCCGGGAAAGCTCGGCCATCCGGGCGACCATCATGAACGGCATGCTTCTGGGGCTGGCTTCCTTCTATATGGTTTGGCTCATTCAGCCCTATATGCAGGAATGCCTGGTTCCCGTGACCTGGTTCGGACCGGCCTGGGCCGGAGCCAATCTGGTTGTGGCCCTGGCTGCCGCAAACAGCCATCGGGTCGAGGGCAAGCTGGGCGTGGCCGGCATGCAGACGCTCTTCTTCGTGCTGATCGTCGTGGCGTATCTTGGGCTTGGAACCGTCACGGCCGTGGGAGGTTTTTTGTTCTATTATCTGCTTACGGCCATGCGCGGACTGCAAGGGCCGCTCATGCGCTCGCGCTTGCAGGCCTTGAGCAGCCGGGCGAACAGGGCCAGCATCCTGTCGCTGCACAGCCTGGCCTTCCGCACGGGGTTCGTGATCACCGGTCCGCTGGTGGGTTTGCTTGCCGACAGCCACGGTCTGTCCACGACCTTCCTTGTGCTGGCCATATTTTTCGCGCTGACTCTTCCCATGGCAGGGCTGAATTTTTTGCGCCATAACCGTTCGCATTCATTGATCTGAATTCTTCTTCCACACGGTAAAGACGCCCCTGTGGAAAAGGTTTTGGTTGATCCCGTTGTCTCGATGTCCTAATACTCGACCTGTTCTGCGAAACTACTTCAGGAGCAAGGGAACCCGGTGCGAGTCCGGGGCGGTCCCGCCACTGTAATCCCGATTTCGCGCGTTAAAGGCCGATCCCGCAAAGGGAGACGCCGCGTGCGGGGGCAAGCCAGAAAACCTGCCTGAAGCAATTCTCTTAACCCTCTGCACGCGGATGCAGGGCGTTGAGTTGTTCAGAAAAACGTCATCACAACTTTGAGCGAACATGACTGACACGATTCCTTCATGGGAACGCGTGCGTGGCATGGTGCCGGTGAGTCTCTGCGACTGGCCGGGCAAAATCACGTGCGTGCTTTTTGCCGGCGGCTGCAATTTGCGCTGCCCGACCTGCCACAACGCATCCCTGGCCTGGAAATGGACCTTGCTTCCGAGCCTTGACCGGGAAGTTGTCCTGTCCGACCTGCGCCGCCGCAAGCGCTGGCTGGACGGGATCACCCTGTCCGGGGGAGAGCCGACCTGTCTGGCGGATCTGGACGGGCTGCTTGCGGATCTTTCCTCGACCGGGCTGCCGGTCAAGCTTGATTCCAACGGCTCCGCCCCGGATGTCCTGGAGCGCGTGCTAGCGGCGGGGCTTGTTCAGGCCGTGGCCGTTGACGTCAAGGGTCCCTGGTTCATGTATCCGGAGCTGACCGGGCAGGCTCTGGCGGCCGATGCGGCCCGCGACGCGCTGGAGGAGGTTTTCGGATTGGCCCGTGCGTATCCCGGACGCGTCTATTTTCGCTGCACCAAGGTGCCGAGCCTGACTCCCGAGGATCTGGAGACGACCCAGGCCCAGATGCCGCAAGGCCTGCCTTTGCTTTTCCAGGAATTTGTGCATCCCCGAAGCGATGACGATTTTTCCTGATTTTCAATTCGACCGAACTTTATTGGAGTATTCATGCCTCAGCAGATTGTGAAACGTGATGGCCGTGTAGAATCCTGGTCCGTGGACCGGATAGCCCAGGCAATTTTGAAATCCCTCAACGCCAGCGGCATCAAGGATCCCATCCTGGCCAAACGTCTGGCCGGCAAGGTCGAGTCCAAGCTTGAGTCCGAGGCCATGCCCGAGCAAGAGTTGGTTCAGGACACCGTCGAGCAGGTGCTCATGGAGTCCAGGCTTTATCAGGTAGCAAGGCGCTATATCGTGTATCGCGAAAAGCGCCGGGCGATTCGCAGCCAGACCGAAACCTTCCTGGACGTGACCGAGACCATCGACAGCTACCTGGACAAGTCCGACTGGCGTGTCAGCGAGAACGCCAACATGGCGCATTCCTTTCAGGGCCTGATGCTGCATCTGTCCGGATCCGTGCAGGCCCGCTATTCCCTGGAGAAATATCCCGAGGAAGTCCGGCAGGCCCACGAGCACGGCTATTTCCACATCCACGATCTTTCTTTTGGTCTGGCCGGATACTGCGCCGGATGGTCCCTGCGCGATCTGTTGCTTGAGGGGTTCAATCTCGAAGGACGCTGCTCATCCGGCCCGCCCAAGCATTTTGACGCGGCCCTTGGACAGATGGTCAATTTTCTGGGCACGCTTCAGAACGAGTGGGCCGGCGCACAGGCCTTCAACAACGTGGACACGTATCTGGCTCCACTGGTCCGTCATGACAGCATGACCTACGAAGAGGTCAAGCAGGCCATGCAGAAGTTCGTGTTCAACCTGAACACGACCTCGCGCTGGGGCGGGCAGAGCCCGTTCACAAACCTGACCTTCGACCTGGCTCCGCCCGCGCACATAGCCTCTGAGGCCGTCATCATCGGCGGCAAACTTCAGGACAGCACCTACGGCGAGTACGCGGCCGAGATGGAGATGATCAACCGGGCCTTCCTTGAGGTCATGCTGGTCGGCGATTATCATGGGCGGATTTTTTCCTTCCCCATCCCGACCTACAACATCACCCCGGACTTTCCCTGGGAGACCGAGGTTGGCGAGTTGTTGCTGAAGCTCACGGCCAAGTACGGCGTTCCGTATTTCCAGAACTTCATTAACTCCGACCTGAAGCCCGAGGACGTCCGTTCCATGTGCTGCCGTCTGCAGATGGACCTGCGCGAGCTGCGCAAGCGCACCGGCGGTCTTTTTGGCGCGGGGGATCTGACGGGGTCCATAGGTGTCGTGACGCTCAATCTGCCCAAGTTGGCCTATCTGGCCCAGGGCGAGGAAGATTTTCTGGACCTGGTGGGCGAGTATGCCTCCCTGGCCAAGGATTCCCTTGAGTTCAAGCGCAAGATGGTCACAGACAACATGGACAAGGGCATGTTCCCCTTTTCCAGCCGCTATCTCAAAAACGGCTTCCGCAGCCATTTCAGCACCATCGGCATTCTGGGCGGTCACGAAGCCTGTATGAATCTGCTCGGCAAGGGCATCGACACCGAGGCCGGGACACGACTCATGATCCGCACCCTCGAACATCTGCGGGAGATCACGGTGCGCTTTCAGGAGGAGACGGGCAGCCTCTACAACCTCGAAGCCACTCCGGCGGAAGGGACCAGTTACCGTTTGGCCAAGATCGACAAGAAGCTTTATGCGGACATCCAGGCCTCCGGAAACGGGGTGCCCTACTATACCAACTCGACCCTGCTTCCTGTTGGGCACACCACTGATATCTTTTCTGCCCTGGAGCACCAGAATCGGCTGCAGCCCATGTACACCGGCGGCACCGTTTTCCACAGCTTCCTGGGCGAATCCGTGCCGGACACGAAGGCCCTGAAGAGTTTTCTGGTGCGCGCCCTGACCGAGACCAAGATTCCCTACGTGTCCATCACGCCGACCTTTTCGATCTGCAAGGATCACGGCTATCTGACAGGAGAGCAGATCACCTGCCCGCATTGCGGCCAGGAAACGGAAGTGTACACCCGCGTGGTGGGCTACTACCGGCCGGTCAAGATGTGGAATCGCGGGAAACAGGCGGAGTACAAGGATCGAGTGGAATACTCCCAGACCTCCTGCTTCGGGCAATAGAGGGGAGAGGTTTCAACGCCAAAACGGCCGGACTGCGATGCAATCCGGCCGTTTTTTTGTTATTTTAGGGCGTGGGTGGTCTTATTTTCCGAGCGCAGATCTGCGCAGCCCGTTCAGAATGCCGAGCGCCGAGCGCAGGCCGCCAGCCAGGCTCATGATCGCGGTGGAGATGATCGGCTTCGGGCGCTGGATTTTTTGGGAATGCAAAAACAATGTGATTTCACGCATGGCGTACCTCTGTATTCGGAAATATGGTAAATTTTACGAACTTCGTTTTGAAACGACAGCTAGCTAGGCGCGAAAAGTCTGTTCGTCAAGTGAAATACTGACGATTATATTTTTGACGATTGATTTTTTGGCAGGGCCTGGAGCAGGCCCTGGAGCAGGCCCTGGCGCGGGGTCAGGAGGTGGGCAGCAGGGCGGCCTGGGTGGCCGAATCCCATTCAGCAGTGGCCGGCATGGCCAGGGAGGCGCGGAAGCTTGCCAGGGCGGCCTTGGATCTTCTGCCCCAGATGCCGTCAATTTTGCCTTTGTAGAGCCCCTGGGCGGCAAGGGCATGCTGTACGCGCTTGGCGTCGGCTTTAACCTTGAGGTTCAGGAGCACGGCGGGCTGGACCAAAGCGGCGGGCGTGGGCTCGGCGGTCGCAAGCAGGCTTCGGACTTCTTCCGACAAACGCAAGCGGCAACTGGCGGTGGCAAGAACGGCGTGATCCGTGGGCTGAACCAGGCGAGCTGAGATGCGCAAGCCTCCATCGGCCAGCGCGTAGGTGCCGGTCAGAATGGTGTGCAGTCCGGCCGTGGCTCCGGCCTGATCGGGTTCCGCTGAAAGGGCCGTCTCGCCTTGTTCCTTCAGCGAATAGGGCGACGGCATGAACACGCGGGTGTCCGCCAGACGGTATCCATGACGGGTGAGCGCGTTGCCCAGTTCTTCGGCCAGAATCCGGCCCAATGGGGAAGTGCTCTTGACGTCATGCAGGTCGGCGAAGGGGGCGGTCATGATCAACCCGGAGCGGTCCAGCCTGACCTGCAGATTGGAGACCAGCCCCGCAGCCAGGGAGTCACAGAGCATGTCGATGCGCGACGCTCCGCACTGCGCCTGCGCTGACATGGGAAAGGCACACAGGAGAAGGGCCAGGAAGATTGCTGGGCGGATCATCAGTTCACCAGGGAGTAGCGTTTGAGTTCCACGCCGCCCTGCGGCGTCTGCGGCTGGTAGTGGGCCCAGTCGGGGCTGCTGACGTAGAAAATGCTCGAGTCGCGGTACAGATAGGCTCCCTGATGGACGAGGGCCGAATTGATCTGGACTTCCGAGTCCGGAGTTGGAGCGTCAAAATATCCGCTCTCCTCCCCGATTTCCGGGACGGGCACGTATTGCCCGGCACTGTTTTTGGCTTGTCTGAAGCCCGGATCCGGAGCACGTCGCAAGCCCTTGGACGTTTTGTCGAGGATTCGTCGGTGCGTGACAAGGCCCAGATTGACCTCAAGCACGGCGGCTCCTTCCGGGGCAAAAGATACCGGGACGCCATAGTCGATGAGATGGGTCAGCAGCGCTTCCCGGTAGGCCTTGGCGAAGGGCGTCGTGCCAAGAGGCGCGACATACACGCGCAAATCCTGCTCGGGAAAGAAGTGCTCAAGGGCCTTGCCGCTGTTACGCGCGACCTTGTCCGCCAGTAGGTCCCAGTGGGCCATGGCCTGCATCTTGGGCTGGGTGCTGAGCAGGTAGCCGCTTGAAATGGGCGCCTGAGCCGTGACCAGCTGGGAGGATTGGTCGGAATTGACACTGACCGAAGAGCAGCCGGTCACGAGGCCAAGAGTTATCAGTGTGAGCAGGGCTGCGATGCGCATGGCGTGGTCCTTGATTTTGGTTCTTTCCATGATCAGATTATCGGCTGCGGCCTGGAAAACTTAAGGCCGTTTGGGGAAATGTTGGCACGCGGCATGCTCTGCATTCGGCAGTCGGCATTTTTCTCCGGAGGATCGGCAATGTCCAAGCTCTATGTCCTGCTTTTTTGCGTTTTCATCGGCGGCTGCGTGCAACTGCCCCCCTTTTACGAGGTGGGTTCGCGTACCAAGACACCGCCGCTCATCCCCTTGTCCTACAAGGCGGGCGATCACCTTCATCGGCAGCTTTCCGGGAGCAGGGTCGCGGGGTATCCGATGCTTGCGGCATCCTTTGTTGATTCCACCAATGTGGAAAACACCAATGATCTCGGGAGACTCCTCTCGGAGCAGGTTTCGTCCCGGTTGAGTCAGCTCGGATATTCCGTGACGGAGGTCCAGTTGCGTTCCGACGAGTTGCGGGTGCTGCCCGAAGGCGGAGTGCTCGCGCTCTCCCGGGACGTGTCGCGGATCAACACCGATGTGCCTGCCTATTCCGTGCTGGTCGGAACCTATACGATCATCGAACGCCAAATTTACGTCAACGCAAGAGTGTTGCGCACGGGCGACGGGGTGGCGCTGGCCTCTTCGGATTTCACCCTGCCGTATGTGCGTCCGAAAAAAATCGGCGGTGGCGGAGCCTCGGTCCAGCCTTCCGTCAAAACCAGTCTCGATTGAAGAATAAGCTGGTCCTTCCTTCTTGTCCTGGTGTCTTGTTTGGCATATGGGGGTTCCAATATGCCGCTTTTCACTCAATAGGAGGAAGTATGAAGAAATTTTTGGTGTTGTTTGTTTTATTGATCTTGCCGTGCGTGGGGCTTGCCCAGGACAAGGTGCTGAGCATGTCCACCACGACCAGCACGCAGTCTTCCGGCCTGCTTGATATTCTGCTTCCGGAGTTCAAAAAGGACACGGGGATCGAGGTCAAGGTCCTGGCCAAGGGGACGGGCGCGGCCATACGGGATGGCGTGGACGGGAATGTGGACGTGATTTTCGTGCATGATCCGGCCCGCGAGGAAAAATTCGTGGCCGATGGCTTCGGGACCAAGCGTTACTATGTCATGTACAACGACTTTTTGATCATCGGCCCCGAGGCGGACCCGGCTGGGGCCAAGAGTGGCGACGCGACTTTGGCCATGAAGAAGATTGCCATGTCGGAAGCAGTGTTTGTCTCCCGTGGCGATGACAGTGGCACCCACGCCAAGGAACAGGATCTTTGGAAATCCAGTGGCTTGCCCTTGAAGGAAGAGGATACCGTTTTCAAGTCCAAGACCAAGGAAGTGACCTTCAAGACCGTCCATCCGGAAGGGATGAAGAACTACATGTCCATAGGTCAGGGCATGGGCAAGACGCTTACCTTCGCCGAGGAGAAGCAGGGCTATACCATCACGGATCGCGGCACCTACGTTCAGTATAAGTATGGGCGCCCCGAGGGCTTGCAGCTTGTGCCCATAAGTGAAGGTGACAAGACCCTCTTCAATCCGTACGGCGTTATTCCGGTCAATCCGGAAAAACACCCTCATGTCCGTTTCGACCTGGCCGACACCTTCGCCAAGTGGCTGGTGTCCGAGCGCGGCCAGAAGGTCATTGGTGACTACAAACTCCTTGACAAGCAGCTCTTCTTTCCAGACGCAAAGTAGCTTCTAGCGGATGTGAAGAGTCGACCCCGGACCGTTTTTTTGAGTCTTGGGGGTGCTCAACGTGAGGTTTGAGACGGCCCGCTCCGGTAGCGGGCCTTTTTTTTACAACGCCTTCTTGATTCGGGGGCTACATGTTTTTTCTGGACAGTTTTTGGGCCGCGCTCAGGCTGCTGCTCGAGTTCGATGCCGAACTCCTGCGTATCGTCGGCGTGTCCCTGAACGTGAGCTTCTGGTCCACGGCGGCCGCGTGCATTCTTGGCGTACCTGCGGGGTTTCTGATCGGGGTCGGGCGTTTTCGCGCCAAGCAGGCCGTCATCACCTTTTTCAATACCATGCTGGCCCTGCCCACTGTGGTCATTGGCCTGCTGGTCTATTCCCTGCTTTCGCGGCGCGGCGTTTTGGGCTCCCTTGGCTGGCTGTACACGCAAAAGGCCATGATCTTCGGTCAGATCATCCTCATCACGCCCATTGTCATTGCCTTCACCATTGCCGCCGTGGGCCGCATCGACGATCGCTATCGCCGTACGGCCCTGACGCTGGGTGCTTCATCCTGGCAGGCCGCACTGGTAATCCTGCGCGAGGCGCGTTTCAGCATCATGGCCGCCATTGTGGCCGCCTTTGGCCGGGTCATCTCCGAAATAGGCATCTCTATGATGCTCGGCGGCAACGCCAAGGGCTTCACCCGGACCATGACCACGGCCATGGCCCTGGAATATGACAAGGGCGAATTCGTGCTTGCTCTGGGACTTGGCATCGTGCTGCTGTCCATCAGCCTGGCCGTGAATGTGCTGCTGGGCTACGTGCAGGGGAGGACAGGGCGATGAGTCTTTTTGAATTGCGCGACGTGCGTATCGTCTATGATGGCCGGACCGTTCTCGACTTGCCGCGTCTCGCCATAGAAGAAAACACGGCTTATTCCCTGCAAGGCCCGAACGGTGCCGGGAAATCTACCTTGCTCGGTATACTTTCTTTTTTGAGCGCCCCGCATCAAGGCGAAGTCCGTTTTGAAGGCAAGGCTGTGGTCTGGAGGGAGGCCATGCTTCGCCCCTTACGCCGCACTATCGGGTTGGTGGAACAACACCCAGTCATGTTCAGTCGCAGGGTGCGCGATAATGTGGGATACGGCTTGGCCATTCGCGGCGTGGACAAGGCGCGCCGCAATCACTTGGTGGATGAGGCCCTTGATCTTGTGGGGTTGTCGCATCTGGCCGAAGCCTACGCCCCGCGCCTGTCCGGGGGCGAAACCCAGCGCGTGGCCATTGCCCGGGCTCTGGCCAACCGGCCCAAAGTGTTGCTTCTGGATGAGCCAACGGCCAGCGTCGACACCCAGAATAGGGTCATCATAGAACAGATCGTGGCCGACCTGCGCGACCGGGGCGACACCACCATCGTGCTCTGCACGCACAATCGCTCCCAGGCTGCCGCGCTGTGCCCCAAGGTCATCTATCTGGAGGACGGCCGCCTTGCCGAGCGTCTGCTCAGAAACGCTTATGCTGGGCAGCTTGTGCTTGAAGATGATCGGATGTGGTGCCGCATCGCCGCCTGTTTCCGGGTACCGGTCAAGAAATGTGGACCGGGCCGGGGTCGGGTGGTCATCGAGCCTGGCGCGGTGCGTCTGGATGTGGCGAGTGAACCCGGTTTGAACCGAGGAAGATTGACCCGGATTCGGCTTGAGGGCGACATGGTCAGCCTGAGCGTGGATCTGGGGCGACCGCTGCATGTGCGGATGGCATTGAATGAATTTTTGAGCGCGGATCTTGAAATCGGTGCTTTGGTACAGGCTGACATACCACCCTCCGCCGTGGAATGTTTTTTGGACGAACCTGGGACGATGCTCGAGACCGTATGAGCACGAGTCCGGAAGGATGGGAAAGGAACGCGCCGGAGCACCCGGAGTTTCGCGACCAGGCCCTTGAAGCGCAATGGCCGGAACTTTGCCGCCGCTGCAACGAACTGCGCCTGGATCCCCGGAGTTGGTGGGCGCGGATCATTGGGGATGTCGAGGCGGTTCCGCGCGTGGATGAAACCGGGATCACCGTGCGTCTGCGCGGCAACGTCTTTGCGGAAGTCTGCCTTCACGGCCCGGCGCTGCAATGTCGCATCGCACCGGAGCATCTGCTTCTGTCGCATCCCGGTTCCATGGCCGTGCTTGGCGATGCCGAAGCCGTGCCTCGGCAACGGCGGGTTGAGTGCCTGGCCGATCTCGCCCGGTTCCATGATCGCGTGCGGCGCCGGGTCTGCCGGCATGAAGACCGGCGGGCGGCCATCCTCGACCGGCTCTTTCTGAGACATTCCTGCATCCTGGGCGTGGACGCCGTCTTGCCTTCCGGACGGGCCGACCTGGTTGCTCTCTCGCCTCGCGGCACGGCCGTTTTTTTTCTGCTTCGCCGTTACCAGGACGGTGATCTGCGTCTTGCGGGGCGAGGCGGGATCGTCTGGCGCATGCACGAGCTAGGTCGGCTCCTCGCGGACGAACAGGTCATGGACTCCTGGTTTCATGATTTCCTTGAACGCTCCCGAGCGCTTGAAACGCCGCACTTGAAACGGTATCGTTTCGCCGGGAATCCCGTCATCCATCCCCGTGCCCGTCTGCTGATCGTCGATTTCGATCATGCCCAGCGTCTTGGCGGCTTGCCGTCCTTGCGTGCCGATCTTGAAACCGGACTTGACCAAGGCGCCACCCGGGATGATATTCACTGCATAGGCGACGCCGGAAACATTTCGTACACTACCTTGTTTTCCGGCATTTGATTGGCCCACTTTTTTGCGGAGGGAGATATGTCCGATCTGCATTTGTGGCACCGCACCGAACTCGGCAAGCTCAAACAGGACATGGAGGAGCTTTTCGATTCCTTTGTGCGCGATTTTTGCAATCCCATGGACCTGCGGCTGCTGCGTCGCGATCCGGATGTGCGCGTGCTCAACGAAAAGCATGCCGTCATCGTCTCGGCGCATGTTCCAGGTCTTGATCCGCAATCCATCAAGGTCTCGATCACCGGCCATCAATTGTCCCTGGCCGGAGAAAAGATCGAGGAGGTCCGGGACGGGCGGGGGCTGAGCGTTTCCCATCAGGGATTTTCAAGCTCGGTGCGTCTGCCCGCGCCAGTGCAGACCGATCAGGTCCGCGCCAGTTATTCGGGTGGCGTGCTGCGCGTTGTCTTGCCCAAATGCAAGGACTGCACGCCCGTGCAGGTGAGCACGGAAGAACACGAGCGAGGTAGGAATGAGTGAATCCTTACGATTGACGCCTGATGAGCTGCGGTGGACCCTCGACACATCCACCCTGCCTTTTGCCACGACGGACGAGCTCGAACCCCTGGATGAAATTTTGGGGCAGGACCGGGGCGTGGACGCGCTCAGGTTCGGCATCGGCATCCAGCGTCCGGGCTACAACATTCTGGTCACCGGAGCTCCGCGCACCGGGCGTATGGATGCGGTGAAGAAGGTCCTCGCCAAGGTCGTGCAGGACGGGGAAATTCCCGGAGATCTCTGCTATCTGAACAACTTCAAGGATCCCGAGGCACCCATTCTGGTGCGTCTTGGCCCGGGCTTTGGGGCGAGACTGAAGAAAAGCATGCAGCAGCTGGTCGAGGAACTCAAAAAAGAGGTGCCCAAGCTCTTCGAGAGTTCGGAATATCTGGCGCGCAAGAACGAGATCAACGAGGTTTACGAGAAAAAGACCGCCAGTTTCTTCATGAACCTCGAAAAGCAGGTCAAGGAGGCCGGCTTCGCCTTGGTCACCTTTCAGGGCCGACAGGGTCAGCAGCCGGAGGTCATGCCCATCGTCGATGGCGAGCCCACTCCGATCCTGAAGCTTGAGCAGATGGTTGAAAAGGGGCGTTTTCCCAGGGAAGAATTCGACCGCATCAAGGCCAAGCATGTCGAGATCAAGACCGAGATAGATTCCATCTTTTTGCAGATTCGGGTTCTGCAGAAGGAAATTCAGGAAAAGAACCGGCAGGCCGACAAGCTCATGTTCTCCAACCTTGCCGGCGACCTCATCGCGCCGCTCAAAGCCGAATTCGCCTGCGCCGAGCTTGATGCCTATTTTCGGCACATGGTCGACGACATGGTCGACAACATCGCCATTTTCTTCAATCAGGAGCGTCCGCCGCAAATGCCGGTGGGTGACCCTTTCGAACAGTATACGGTCAACGTGCTGGTCGACAACGGCGAGCAGCAGGGCCCGCCAGTCATCATCGAGGAGTATCCGACCTACCGCAACCTTTTCGGCAGCATCGAGCGCATCGTGGATCGCAGCGGGGTCTGGCGCACGGATTTTTCCCGCATCAAGGCCGGCTCCTTCGTGCGCGCCAACGGCGGATATCTGGTTCTGAACCTGCTTGACGCCATCATGGAACCGGGCGTGTGGCAGTCTCTGAAGCGGGCGCTCAAAAGCCGCAAGATGGAGATTCAGACCTACGATCCCTTCTATCTGTTCACCACGTCATCCATGAAGCCCGAACCCATCGAGATGGACATCAAGGTCATAGTTCTGGCCGACACCTATCTGTACCATCTGCTGCAGCATCATGACGACGATGTGCCCAAGATTTTCAAGATCCGAGCGGATTTTGATTCCACCATGGACAAGACCGGTGAGTCCGTGCTCCGCTTCGCACGTTTCATCCACTCCCAGTCCGAGGAGCATGGCCTGAGGGCCTTCGACCGTTCCGCTGTGGCCGCGCTGGTGGAAGAGGCCGTGCGCATGGGCGGACGGCAGGAAAAGATGGCCGCGACTTTCCCGAAGCTGACCGATCTGCTCATGGAGGCCGATTATTTCGGCGGACAGGGCGGCCGCGAGACAGTGCTTCGCGAGGACGTTGTCCGGGCCATCGAGGCCCGCATTCATCGGTCGAGCCTCATCGAGGAAAAGATCCAGGACATGATTGACCGCGGTTCGATCATGATCGATACCGACGGGGCCAAGGTCGGGCAGATCAACGGCCTGGCCGTGTACAACATGGGCGACGTGATGTTCGGGAAACCCAGTCGCATCACCGCCGCCACGTCCATGGGCAAGGCCGGAATCATCAACATAGAGCGGGAAGCCGAGCTTTCGGGTAACACCCACAACAAGGGCGTGCTCATCCTTGGCGGGTACCTGCGCAAGATGTTCGCCCAGGACAAACCCCTGGCCGTCAGCGCCTCCATTGCCTTCGAGCAGAGCTATTCCGGGGTGGACGGCGACAGCGCCTCCTCCACCGAGATGTACGCGCTGCTCTCCAGCCTTTCGGGGGTGCCCATCAAGCAGGGCATCGCCGTGACCGGTTCCGTGAATCAGAACGGCGAAGTTCAGGCCATTGGTGGCGTCAACCACAAGATCGAGGGTTTTTTCGCCTGCTGCAAGGCCAAGGGTCTGACTGGGGCGCAAGGCGTGATCATTCCAAGGGCCAATGTCCCGGATCTCATGCTCAAGGCGGAAGTGGTCGAGGCCGTGAGCCAGGATCGCTTCAACATTTGGTCTGTGACCAATATCGAGGAAGGCATCGGGCTTTTGACCGGCAAAAAGGCCGGCACACGAAGAAAGGACGGCTCCTATCCCAAGGGCAGCATTTACGCCCTGGCGGACCAGCGGCTTAAAGAGCTGGCCGAGGGCATGGTAAAATTCGGCAAGCAGGAAGATAAACAGGAACAGGCCTGATCAGGGATCAACCTTGGGGCCAACCTTGAAGGAGAATGTCTTGGAAAACGAAATGTATGATCTGGTTATTGTCGGCGGTGGCCCGGCCGGGCTCTCTGCGGGAATCTACGCCATGCGCGCGGCCCTGCACACGGTTCTGATAGAAAAGGGCATGCCGGGCGGCCAGATCGCCCTGACCAAGGATGTGGAAAACTATCCAGGTATCGAAGAGGTCGGCGGTTTCGAGTTGTGCGAGAAATTCCTGAATCACGCCAAGCGGTACGATCTGGAAATTCGGGAAAACGAAGTCGTCCGGGTCGAGCCCGGGGTGGATTATCATGAGGTGGTCCTTGGCGACGGCACGCGCCTGCACGCGCACTCGGTCATTCTCGCTCCGGGCGGATCGGCCCGCAAGCTGGGCGTGCGCGGCGAGATGGAGCAGTACGGCAAGGGTGTGTCCTATTGCGCCACCTGCGACGGGTTCTTTTTTCGCGGCAAGACCGTTGTCGTGGTCGGCGGTGGAGACACGGCCCTTGAAGACGCCCTCTACCTGTCCAAGATTTGCGCCAAGGTCTATCTGGTGCATCGCCGTGATGAATTTCGCGGTAGTCGGATTCTGCAGCAGCGGGTGTTCGCCGAGCCTCGCATCACCCTGGTGCTTGATTCCGTGCTGGACGACATCGTCGCCGACGATCAAGGCGTGACCGGAGTGGCCGTCAAGAACGTGAAGACCGAGGAGACCCACAAGATCGCCACCGACGGCGTGTTCATCTTTGTAGGCTTTATGCCCAACAACGCCCTTGTTCCTGCGGGCGTGAAAATGAACGCTGCCGGTTATGTCGTCACCGACGAGAAATGTGAAACCAGCCTGCCTGGCATTTTCGCCGTGGGTGACCTGCGTCAGAAGTACGCCAACCAGATCGTCCTGGCTGCGGCCGACGGCTGTGTGGCTGCGCTGGCCGCCGCCCACTACGTGGAAGCGCGAAAAGCCCAGGCTGCCCGCAAATAGAGCGGCAGGCACAAGGCACGCTTCACGGCGCGGGGCTTCGGCTTTGCGCCGTTTTTTTAGGCTCTCGCTATGTAAGCGGTCCACGAACCCCATCTTCCAATAATTTCAGGCTATGAGATAGTACACCTCCAATTCAAGGAGGTCATCATGAAATCTCATATCGGCCAGAAGCGTGCGGCCTGGTGGCTGACCCATGT
>Ga0265295_1001218_pt1 | contig 46471 bp, 54 predicted proteins | sample Munlansysbiofilm_FD_192503 | JGI IMG/M metagenome (GOLD analysis project Ga0265295, IMG submission 192503) | Leachate microbial communities from a municipal landfill in Southern Ontario, Canada - Methane capture system biofilm | ecosystem: Engineered > Solid waste > Landfill > Unclassified ...
CTGAAGCAGTACAACGAAGAACGGCCCCATGAGTCCTTGGGCAACATTCCTCCGGCTGAGTATTTGAAAATCAATTCACCCCAGAAAGTCTCTACCTTCGGGTGGCACTAACTTGGGGAGGTTTACATTAGTTTTGACTGATATTGTATTTTTTCTGCGATTCCCTCACATAAAACGCGCAAGCCTTCATTCCGTATTGAACAATCTAGTTGGATAATCACGGGCGGGGCACCGCCTTCTTTTGCATCTCAAACCACCCTCTGGTGCCACTCTAGCCGCCTTTAACTACCATCTGCCGCGCTTGGAGTGCCGTGTCAGGCATCTGCCCGCTGGCGCGCCGATCATTCACTACGCAGCATGCCTATGCCATTGGGGCGTGCATCCTTCAGGCTGAAGGCCTGCCAGTGCCACCCATGCCTTGATCCCTTCCTAAGAACACAAATGAAGAGCCCGTGATGTTTTCGCGGGCTTTTTTTGCGCCATCAGTTTAGCAAGAAAAAATCCATGCAGAAAAAGCACTCATCCGCGCCAAACCTTCGGGGCTTTTCAGTCAAAAAATTGCAAAAAAGAAAGTGCCGCAATGGGGGCTGGAACCGTTGCTGCGAATAGGGCGTGAGGGGAAGGAGACAATTGCACTGATTGCAATGAATTGCGGAGACTCGCAATATGATTGCATTTTTTTAAATGGGTCTTAAAACATAACATAGTATAATTGTTGATTTTATTTTTTAAAGCTCAATAGGAAAATGTATTTTGTAGTCCCTAGTTGTAGTCCCTAACAAAAAAAGGCTTATGACGTTTAGCCATAAGCCTTTGATTTTCTTGGTGGGTCGTGCGGGGTTCGAACCTGCGACTCTCTGCTTAAAAGGCAGATACTCTACCTGCTGAGTTAACGACCCGTTGAGACGCGCAATATATATACAGATGTTGCGGCTGTCAAGCATGAAATTTATGTCCGGTCTGTCTGGCCTGAAAAGCCGGCCGGATCGGACACAACTATGTTTTTTCAATACTGTTTTCGGCAATAGCCACATGTCGCCGGGCCATGTATGCCCCTCAGGTTGGTTGTTGCCGTGGGGCCGCAGCCGGGCTGCGGACCTTATCCTTTTTTCTCAAGTTTGGCCCAGGTGTCGCGCAGGGTTGCTGTGCGGTTAAAGACCGGGCGCTCTGCGGTGCTGTCTTTATCCTTGCAAAAGTAGCCAAGGCGCTCGAATTGCACTTTCCGGCCCACGGCAAGCTCTGCAAGGGCCGGCTCAAGCAGGCCCTCAACAACTGTAAGCGACTGGGGATTGATATAGTCCAGAAAGGACTGACCTTCAGGAGCCGCATTGGGGTTTTCTACGCTGAAGAGCTGCTCGTACAGGCGTACCTCTGCCGGAAGCGCATGCGCGCCCGACACCCAGTGGATGGTTCCCTTGACCTTGCGGCCATCCGGACTTTGGCCGCCACGGCTTTCAGGGTCGTACACGCAGCGCAGCTCCGTTACATTGCCGTTTTCATCCAACACGGCTTCGCGGCAAGTGATAAAGTATGCGTAGCGCAGGCGTACTTCCACGCCAGGGGCCAGGCGGTGGTATTTTTTCGGCGGGTCCAGGCGGAAGTCGTCACGCTCGACATATATTTCGCGCGAGAAGGGAACCTTGCGGCTGCCATAGCTTTCGTCCTCCGGATGGAAGGGCATGTCGAATTCTTCCACCTGCCCTTCGGGGTAGTTTTCTATCACTACCTTGATCGGATCCAGCACAGCCATAACGCGTGCGGCATGGGCGTTCAGATGCTCACGTACGCAGAATTCCAGCATGGAGTATTCCACGGTGGAGTCGGCCCGCGCCAGGCCGATGCGGGAGCAGAATTCGCGCAGGGCTTCAGGCGGCACACCCCGGCGGCGCAGCCCGCTGAGTGTGGGCATGCGCGGGTCGTCCCAGCCCTGTACGTGCCCTTCTTTGACAAGCTGGATGAGCTTGCGCTTGGAGAGCACGGTATAGGTGAGGTTGAGGCGGGCGAATTCAATCTGCTGGGGGTGGTAGACCCCGAGGGTCTCGAGCACCCAGTCGTACAGTTCGCGGTTGTTCACGAACTCCAGTGTGCAGAGTGAATGGGTAATGCCTTCAATGGAGTCCGACAGGCAGTGGGTAAAGTCATACATGGGGTAGATGCACCAGTCGTTGCCCGTGCGGTGGTGCTCGGCATGCCGGATGCGGTAGATTGTCGGATCCCGCATGACAAGATTGGGCGAAGCCATGTTGATCTTGGCGCGCAGTACCCGTTCGCCATCGGCAAATTCTCCGGCACGCATGCGGCGGAAGAGGTCGAGGTTTTCTTCCACGCTGCGGTTGCGCCAGGGGCTTTCGCGGCCGGGTTCGGTAAGAGTGCCGCGATGTTCACGGATTTCTTCAGCCGAAAGGTCGTCCACATAGGCTTTACCCATTTTGATAAGCTGTTCGGCATATTCGTACAGCTGCTCAAAATAGTTGGAAGCGTAAAACTCTCTATCCTGCCAGTCGCCGCCAAGCCAGTGGACGTCTTCGCGGATGGAGTCGACGTATTCCTGTTCTTCCTTGGTGGGATTGGTGTCGTCAAAGCGCAGGTTGCACAATCCATTGAATTCATTGGCAACACCGAAATTCAGGCAGATGGATTTGGCATGGCCCAGATGCAGATATCCGTTGGGCTCAGGAGGAAAGCGCGTATGAACCTTGCCGCCGTAACGGCCGGTGGCGTTGTCTTCCATAATGCGCGCCCGGATAAAGTCCACTCCGGGCTTGTTTGCAGACTCCGCCGCAGTGGCGTTGGAAGAAGGACTGGGGGAACCTGCTGCGGGCGCTGCGGGGGAGGGGACTGTGGATTTTGTTTCGGGGGCCATAATGCGCTCCATTGCTCCTGGCGGTAATGTAAACTCTCAAATTACGCCAAGCAGCGGCAGGGGTCAACGTGCGACTGCCCGGCAGAGAAATACGCCATGTGCGGCTTGGCCGTGTATCGTTTCGGCCAGACGTTACTGTAGCAGAAAGGGGGAGGCGGCCATGGCAGTTGGGCGTACGGCTAGAACGGGTTGCTGCGTATTGTGCTGTATTTGTTGATGATTACCGTGTGTGAAAGTACGTCTGAATGTGCGGCCCGTACAGCGGCAGGGCGGCAGTGGAGTTGCTTGAATACGGAACAAAAATGTTCATTCTCTTGACAGGTATGCCGTACTGAGCTAGATTGCGCTTCTGCATTCTGGGCGCTGCTGCGCCTGTTGCACGCGGAGAGGTGTCCGAGTCGGCCGAAGGAGCTCGCCTGCTAAGCGAGTATACGGGCTTAAACCTGTATCGAGAGTTCAAATCTCTCCCTCTCCGCCATATAGCCAATGAGAACGGCGAGTTACTGAATAAGTAGCTCGCCGTTTTTTGCGTCTGAAAAGGGGTGCTTTTAGCGAGTACAAGGCAGAAAACATACCGCTGTACATACTTTTGTTAAAACTCTGTAAAAATGTGCTGGGTTTTATGATGGCTTTGCTGAGTTGTACATCTACATCACAGGCGGGGATGCTCAGCGCCACGCCACGAGCGGCGTTACGGACAGCATCCGTCCGTTGCGGACACGGCCTTTGATCTGCCTGTTTATCTTGTTCGTTTTATATGTTTTTTTGTAGTCCATGCCAAATATACATAGCCCGAAACCTGCTTCGCGTGCAGGATTCGGGTTATGTCATGCTCGTGGGAAGTCCTGTGCACAGGCTGGCCTGCGATTTGCAACATCTGCGGCATGATTGCAGGTTGTCTGCCAGAGGGCCATTTGCGGTCGGAGCAGGCAGTTTTTTCGGGTCTGGGCGGCGTTGAAACTACTTGGAACAGATAATAAAACATGTAATGCGAACTATAGTCTCTTGACAGAAAACAAGAAAAGCTACACAGTACGTTTGCCAGAAACAAGAATGGGTTTTATTACCGCTCCGGTCGCTTACAGCGCCGGGCATCTCTACTCTTGTATCTGTAGCGGAAGTCGCCCCGTGGGCTTCCTCATGATGCCTCCACTTATATATCGGGCAACTATCGTTTTAGTTGTTTGCTATTGCTGAAAATATTCTCTTGAATCGCTGGTTGGTGCATTCAGGAGAAATATTTTTCTGCGCTGAAAGATTCTCTTTCAGTCTTTTATCCTATACTGGTACCTTTTTTGCAATGTTTTGGATTGCGCCCGCATGCTGTATGCGGGGAATCCCTTTTATTTTTGTACGTATTTTTTAATCAGATATTCTATATCAGATGTCTGTAAGCAAAGGGTGCATTATTATGGCAGACGTTAAGCTTTCTCGCCCGGCCTCCGGACAGCAGTTTGTTATCCCCAGCGCTCCTGATGCCCGTCTGGTTCTGGACTTTCCGGCAGATCAGGTAAGCATTGACCGGCCCGAAGGTTCCAGCAGCCTGTTCTTTCACTTTGATGATGGTGCGTCCATAGAGCTGCAAAATTTTTACGGGGCGTATAATAAAGAAGCCCTGCCGGAATTTGAGATTGACGGTCAGCTTATTGCTGGAACAGATTTTTTTGAGGCTTTCGGGCCTGACCTTGTGCCTGCTGCAGGCCCCGCATCTGCCGAGCGCGGCGCGAGGTATAACGAATACTCCGATATGGGGCTTGCCGAAGGCGTCTGGCATCTTAATGAGCTTGATTACCGTCTGGCTTTTGACACTCCGCAAACTGACGATGAGTGGGCGTACGGCGTTATTGACAATCTCGCCCCCACGCTCAGCACCGGTGGTGCGCCCATCACTCTCGGGCTTACAGAAACCGGCTGGGACGGTGTGAGCACCGCCAGCCCGGCTCCGGTCCGCACCACGGGCAGCTTTACCGTGCGCGATCCCGATGGCGACAGCCTCACAGCCACGGTAACCATTGGCGGCAAAACTGTGGCGGTGAGCCTTGCCGGTCCCACCACGGTTGAAAGCGACTATGGTACGCTGGTCATCACGCCCAGCGGCCGTGGTTCCGACGTCACCTTTGACTTCGAGTATACCCTCAAGGAAGACCCGTACAGCAAGGCAGACCAGCTGGCACAAGGCGAGCAGGTTACCGACGGCATCGTCATATCGGTCAATGACGGCATGGGGCATACGGTCAACCAGCCCGTCAACGTGGTTATCACAGGCAGCAACGATGCGCCGGATATCACGGGCGTGGTGAGCGACATCGGTGGCGCTGACGGCCATACCGTCAAGGATGACGGCGTCTTCGGCAGGCAGGGCGATCAGAAAACAGGAACCATCGGCACGGACGAAAATGCAGCCATCCATACCCCCGGCACAGAAGACGGGCAGATGCGGCTCTCCGTCAGCGGCAAGATTCTTGCCCAGGATCCGGACAGCGACGCGGAACTGACCTTCGGCTTTGTAGACAAAAGCGGTAGCGCCCTTGCTACGGGTTCCGAACTGGGCATGCTGCCCGATGGCACGACCCCCATCACTGTCACGGACGTGAGCGAATCTGATGGCATTCTTGTTATCGAAACCGACTACGGCACGCTGACCCTGGTCACCACGGGTGCGGACGCCGGCAGCTATACCTTTACGCTGCACAAAGATGCCGACGCCACCAACAGGCTGGCGGAAAACGAAGAAATTACCCTCACCCTGCGCCCCACGGTTACCGACAACCACGGCGCAACAGACGGCAATGCCGGAGTTACCCGTCCGGATGCCGACGGCGCGTCCTCTGCCGTCAACGACCTTGTGATCACCATCAAGGGCAGCAATGACCTGCCCACAGTGGAAGGCAGTTCCTGGACAAAAACAGCGCCGGGCAGCGTCACCGAAGATGCCTCTGTCAACACGATTACAGGCACCATCACAGCTACGGATGTGGACGCCGATGAAGGCGCGACCCTGCGTTACGGCTTTAACCACAACGGCACCATGGTGGAAACGCTGTATGTGGTTCCCGCGGGCGAAGCTGACGGAAAACTGACGTATGCTCTTGCAACCGAAGCCCCGGCCGACGGCAACTACTACGGCACGCTGACCATTACGGGCAGCGGCGCTTCAGCCGACTATGCCTTTGCGCTGAACAATGGCGCGCCCTGCACCCAGGCGCTGGACGACAGCAGCTCCAAAACCGGTAGCGGCCCGGACTGGTCTTCTCTTGACGTCACGGTTCCTGTGGTGGTTATGGACGCGGTTGGCGGCTATGCCCAGGAAAATATCCATCTGATCATCAATGGCGTCAACGATGCGCCCGTGTTTACCAGCGCTGACGCCTCCCACAGCGTCAAAGAAAGCGGCGTATACGCCGAAGGCAAGCGCGATGGCGTGTTGCACAGCGCGGAAAACGCGGCAACCACGGACGACAGCTTTACCACGGGCGGCAGTGTTGCGGCCAGGGATGTGGACGGTCACGGCGCAAGTGATACGCTGACCTACGGCCTTGTGGATGAACACGGCAGGCAGTTCGGCGGCACGAGCGGCGAGGGCGAGGCCGCCATTTATGTGACCGCCGAATACAAAGACGACGCATGGACGCCTTCCTACAGCAGCGATCCCGCCACTGCCGATGCCCCGGGCTATCTCGGCAAGCTGGTCATGGGCAAGGACGGCAACTATACATTTACGCTGAAAAATGATGGCATTGCCGATTCCATTGCCGAGGGCGACAAGGTCGACCTTGCCTTTACGCCTGCCGTGCATGACGGCACGGAGTACAACAAGGCGGGCGAAGCGCCGACCATTGCAATTACTGTTAATGGCAGCAATGACGCGCCCACCATCACGTCGCACGACAGCAGCCTCAGCGTTACAGAAGGCGCATTTGGCGGCGCAGCCGGTGTGGCTTCGGCCAGCGGCACGGTTCACGGTGCGGATGTGGATAAGGGCGATACCCTCAGCTATCACCTGACCCTTGGCGGAGATACAGGTACACTTGACGGCGCGGTCCTGCACAGCACCCTGTATGTGGTGAGCGATGGCCAGGGTGGCGTCACGCTTTCCGCCGATCCAGTCAGCGGTGAAACCTACGGCAAGCTGGTCATGGGCAAGGACGGCACGTATACATTTACGCTGGATAATGACAGCCCCGTGGTGCAGAAAATGACCACGGACGATAAGCAAACGCTGGATTTCACCGTGGCTGTGGTGGACGACAAGGGCGCGTATGCCCACGAATCTGTCACGCTGACCATCAATGGCGCCAATGATGCGCCCTATATGCTCAGCCAGAAGGGTGTTGGCACTGTCAAGGACGACGGCGTGTACAGCGCAGGTGGTGACTCCGGCCCGCTTAATCAGGACGAACTCAATCCGGTGACAAATACCGATGCTGCTGACCCTGCCGCAGGCACCTACAAGCAGAGCGTAAGCGGCGCGGTAAAGGCCGAGGACTACGAAGGCGATGAGCTTACCTACTCGCTGGACAATTCCGGTTCTTTCCCCGCTTCCGGCGTGCCGGACGGCTATACGGCCAGCAACTGCACAGCCATCACCAATGAGTATGGCACCCTCTATCTTAAGAGCGATGGTTCCTACACCTTTGTGCTTGATATGGACAGCCCCAAAGTCAACGCCCTGGGTGAAGGGAAGTCCGCATCGTTCAGCGTGCCGGTGAGCGCCAGTGATGGCAACAGCAGTACAACGTTCGCCAATGCCATTACCATTACGGTCAAGGGCACCAACGACGCGCCCGTGCTGGGCGAACCGCAGTGGACGAAGGGCAGTGAAATAACGCAGGATCTGAATGCTTCCGCCACAACGCGTATTTCCGGCACCGTCTCTGCCACTGATGTGGATTCCGGCGATCAGGCCAAGCTGACGTTTTACTTTGTTGGTGACGATGACAGCAGTGTGGCTACCAGGTTTTATGTGGGGCTTGATGGCAGCCTTACCGCCACCAAGCCTTCGGGTGACTACCTTGGCGAACTGAACATGAACAGCAGCGGCGGCAAGGGAACCTATACCTTTACGTTGAACAATGCCTCGCCCACTGTCCAGGCCATGGGCGAAACGGATACCAAAGACATATCCTTCAAGGTTGCGGTACGTGACCCGCAGGGTGCGTATGACAAGCAGGAAGGCAATGTCACGTTCACCATCAGGGGCGGTGATGATCCCACCTTTATCAATACGGGCGATCTGAATCAGGATCACAAGCTCATTGAGGCAGGGGTAATGCCCAAGAGCACGGTGACTGACGCCGAGGCTCGGGAATACAAGGACAGCAGCGTGGGCGTTCCCACGGCTACGGGCCGTATCCACGCTACCGATACCGATGCCAGGGATCAGGAAGAGCTGGATAAAGCCCCCAATACTGAAGGCACAAAGCTGCACTATATCATCAAGGTCGACAGTGGGAGCCATGACCTCAATGAGCGCATGGCTGCCGCTGAAGCTGATGGAAAGGACTCCTTTACCATTGAGACGCAGTTCGGTTCGCTGACCATCATGCGTGATGACGCGGGCGGCTTCAAGTACGAATACGCCGTGGACAACACAAATCCTGACGTGCAGAAAATGAACCTTGGCGACAAGGCGAGTGATGGTTTTACTGTGCTTGTCAAAGACACGGTTGCGAACAAGACGGTGTCCGAAGCCCCGGTAAAGGTCACCATCACGGGCGCCAACGACAGGCCTACCCTTGATGCCGACAGCCTCAAGGGCGGCACGATCGAAATTACCGAAAACACCGACGGCAAGAATCTGGTGGGCCGGGTTGAAGTTGCTGATGTTGAGCAGGGTATTGGCAACAAGGGCGGACACAGCGACTATGAAGCCGTGAACAAGGGCTTCACCTTTTCTCTGGTAACGGCCAAAGACGCCCTTACGGCAGATCAGATTGCCGGGCTCAAGACAGACGGCAACCTTGAAGATGAAAAACTGTTTAATCCCGGCAGCGACAGCCCTGTTTTGCAGGGTGAATACGGCCGCCTGACCATTGATCAGGCCACCGGCGAATACAGATATGAGCGCACGGCTGACCTGACGACTCTTGCCGAAGGCAAGACGGTTACTGACGTTTTTTACGTGCGCGTCAAGGATGCCGACGGCGCATATTCTGAAATCAAACCCATTGAGATTACCATCCACGGCAAGGATAACGCGGGTGTGCTCACCAACAACAGCCTGACCGTCACGGAAGACGGCGTTGCCGGCAACGTGCAGGGCATCCTCAACTGGAAGGGTGGTGCGGAAAAGCTGGGCGCTAATGAGGACGTGAGCGGCGGCAGCAGCATGAGCGGCAAGCTCGGCTGGCACGATGTTGATCAGGGCGATACGTATAAGGCCGATGGCTATACCTACGGCAATGCCGCCGTATCGGCAGGCGGCACCGGGGCAATTCCGGAAATGCCGGAAGTGGAGCGGAGCGGCAACACGTATGCCGTCAAGGGCTACGGCACAATTACCGTGGACGCAAACGGCAACTATGCCTTCACCAAAAGCGAAACGGACAATGGCGCTTTTGATGCCCTGCAGGCCGGGCAGTCCATCACCATCACCATTCCCGTAACGCTCGGAAAAGACACTGCCGGCGCTGATATCACGCAGAATCTTGTGATCACCATCAAGGGTACCAACGATGCTCCGGTGGTGACTGATCTGCCTGAAATCAAAGCGGGAGTTGATATCAGCGATATTGACTGGACATCTTCAGTCCTTGTGGATTTTATTCAGAAAGAAGCCCAGAACCAGCTTGAATACCAGAAGGCGCATGGCGGCGGCTGGGGCAATTTTGATCCGAACAGCTGGCTCATCAAGGCTATTACGGCCATGAACGCCGAGCATCCTCCCTACTGGCTTGTGGCAGGGTACAGCAAGGGTGATGCCGGTGAACTGATCAACAGAACGTGGTATAGCGAGGCCAGGGCTGAAAAAATACTGGATGCGATTCAGCAGGATTCTCACGCTTCCGATGCCCTGAAAGACAGCATGGCAGACTATAACACTGCCGTGGCCACCGATGTCAGCAAGACAGACTGGACGTCATCCGCTTTCGAGCAGTTCATCAAGCAGGAAGTCCAGAATCAGCTTGATTATCAGAAAGCACATGGCGGCGGCTGGAATACCTTTGACCCGAATAGCTGGCTCATAAAGGCCATCGGGAGCGATCTGTGGCTTGTTGAAAAATACAATGACCTTGGCATGGACGCCTGGTTGGCTACTGGAACCTGGTTTAATGCGGATATGGCGGAAAAAATGCTGCATGCCATTGCTGATAATCAGGCTGCCACCGATGCCCTGAAAAAACTTATTGCTGACAAGGTTTCAGACACTGTCATAGGTGAAGGCATTGCCGATACCGCCACCGTACTTGATCCCGCCACGGGCGATGTTTCTTCGTATGCCACTGACGTGGACGACGCTGCCGATTCGCTCAAGTTCTTCTTTGTGGATAAGGACGGCAACGTGGTGCAGAGCCACGAGGGCAAGTACGGCACATTGGTTGTTCAGCCCAACGGCCAGTACACCTATGTGCTGAATGATAATGTCGCTGAGCGTGTAACAGAAACCTTTGAAATCTATGTGCGTGACCCCCACAATGCCGTGGCCGACAAGACTATTCCCGTGGTTATTACCGCCAAGCCCATTCCGGGCGGCGGTTCGGGCGAAGGCCCGGGGGGCGGCACGGGCCATGACGGTATGGCGCTTACCCCCGGCGCGGCAGAAGTGCAGGAAGATGGGGTGCTCCACGTTTCCGGCGATATGGGTGACGGCACTGATCTGGCTCTGCGTCTGACGGGCTATACGTCCGCGGGGGCCGATGACAGCGCTTCGGGCCTCAGCGCCAGAACCATAGTCACCGATTACGGCACCATTACCCTGCTGCCTGATGGCACATATACCTATACCCTTAATAACGACAGCAGGGCCGTGCAGGAACTGACTGCTCACGACACGATCGAGCAGACGTTTACAGTCAGGAACGGTAAGGGCGAAGAGTCCACCATCACCATCACCATCAAGGGCGCCAATGACGCTCCGTATGTGGTTTCACAGGGCGATACGGTGGCCTTGAAGGAAGAAGATGGCGGCTGGACGCATACCGACCCCACAGGTTCCTTCACGGTGGCGGATATTGACGCGGGCGAAACGGAAAGCCTCACGCCAAGTGCCGGTAAAAGCTTCACTGACAATGGTGATGGCACATACACCGTTGAGGGCGAAAAGGGCGGTATCTTCACCATTACCAAGGGGGCAGACGGCCAGTTCACCTATACCTACAAGGCCGCCGAAGGCAACGACAGCACCAATTACAGGGGCATCGTCGAAGACACGGCAAAGCTGACCATTTCCAATGGTGATGGTGCGGAGAACCGGGTTACTGTCGACCTGAAAGCCAGGCTCGATTATGCCAATGATGCTCCCACGCTTACGGGCGAAGACGGCAAAATCCTGCTGGCGGAAGGCTCGGAACATGTGGTCATCGAGGACGGCGGCGCAAAAATGGTCGCCACGGGCAAGGTGCAGGCGACAGATCCTGATGTGGACAGTTCCGGCAGGCCGGACACGCTCACCTATGCCATCAAGGACAGCCCCACGGGCATGCTTGACTATATGGAAGGTGGCGAAAAGCTCGGCACCCTCATCCTGGGCAAGGACGGCACGTATGAGTTCCATCTCAATACCAGCAGTGAAGCCGTACAGTCCCTCGGTGCTGGTGAGACCAAGGACATCTCCTTTACCGTTGTAGTCAGTGATGGTCACGGCGGTACGGCTACGGCGCAACTGCCCATTACCATTACGGGAACCAATGACGCCCCGGTCATCAGCCTGCACAATGTGGACGGCAGCGGCGCTGCCGGGTCCGGTGGGCTGCGCGACCTCACCCACGGCGACTTTGATAAAGATTACACCGTGGGCGGCGAACTGAAGTTCAGGGATGTGGATGCCAAGGACACGGTGCAGCTCTCCCTTGGCGGCAAGATTGACGGGCATGACCTGCGGGGGGATGATGATACAGATCCCACCCATCTGGATGTCTGGGCCGTCAAGGACGGCAGCGGCTGGCAGCAGTGCGCTCCCGGCACTGAAGGCGCGATAAAGATGGGGCATATGGAGCTGGACAGTGCGGGTGGTTCAGGCAGCGGCAGCACGGGCTACAGGTTTGTGGGTGACAAGGCTGCCCTGGCCCTGATCAACAAGGGCGAAAAACTGGATGTCACCGTGAGCATCAACGCTGATGACGGCAATGGCGGCGAGACTTCCGCCGACTTTGCAGTCTCCATCACGGGCACCAATACCATCCCCACCATCACGACCGAACCTGTGGACGTGAACATCACAGACGACGGCAGCACCTATACGGCCAGCGGTTCGATCGTTGCCGCTGATGCCGATGGCGACACGCTGACGTACTCCGTTGAAAAGGACGGCACGGTGCTTGTGGCCGATGCTGAAGGCAAGTATGTGCTGGATGGTTACGGCACGCTGACCCTTGGCAGTGACGGCAACTACGTGTTCACGCTCAATGATGCAGGCAAAGAAAAGCTGGAAAAACTGGGCCTGAAGAATGATGGTACACCGGAAACAGAGCATATCGGCACATTCACCGTCGTGGTGCAGGATCAGTACGGCGCAAGGGCCGAACAGACCCTGACGCTGGGCCTTACCGGCAGAAACGACGCGCCTGTGGCCGCCGCTGTTGCTACCGTAGGCCTGACTCTGGACAGCAGCCTTATCCCCGATGCTGACTGGGGTACGGGCAGCCATGCCTTTGAACTCGCTACGGATGCGGATGCAAATGACACGCTCGCCTATGCCCATGCCGGGACGAACGCTGTCATTGAAGCAGGCACAAGCATCTCGGGCAACTTTGGTACGTTGACCTTCAGCGATAACGCCGGACATCTCGCCTATGAATACAAGCTGGATACAAGTCATGACAATCTGGTCAGACTGGCTGAGGCGCATGCTGCCGGTCAGGAACTGAAAGACAGTTTTGGCTACACGGTGAGTGACAACCGAGGCGGTAACGACAGCAGCAGCATTGATGTCGGCATCACCTTCACTGCCGGGTCCGGTAATGCCGATGCCACAGAGAATCAGTTGATTTTCGGCAACAATGGCAGTGATGATCTGCACGGTGGTGCGGGCAACGACATCCTTTCCGGCGGCGCAGGTGACGATCATCTGTACGGCGGCGCAGGTGACGATTACCTCTTCGGCGGTGCGGGCAACGACTTCCTGGACGGCGGCGAGGGCAATAATCACCTGTACGGTGGCGACGGCAATGACGTGCTGGTCTTCCACCAGGGAGACACTATCGACGGTGGCGCGGGAACGGACATTCTGCTGGTCAGTGATAAAGAGGGCGAAGGTTTGAGCATTGATGACCTCTTTACGAATACAAGCGGCATTGAAGTTGTCGTGACCGGAACGGACGTGAACAGTCTGACCAACATGGGCAGCCTGGCTGACAAGGGCATCACGTTTAATGCAGATAACCAGGTGGTTCTTGACCATGCCAAGGGCTGGCACGTGGACACCACCGCCAGCTCCGGCGGCCATGATGTCTGGACAAATGATGCTGGTCTTGTTGTGACTGTAAAGCACGAAGATGAAGGCGATGCGGCTAAAAATGCCATGGTAACGCTTACGGCGTAACCGTCAATCGCTGACAGTATAGTGAGAGGGCCGTGCGCATTCCTGAATGCGGGCGGCCCTCTCGGTGTTTATGCCAGTGGATGCACCACAAAAAAATGTGCTGTTGCACCTCGCGTGGCTATCAATTTTTCGTATTTTGCGGTTCCGCACGCCTGCCCGCATGCCACAGTGGGCAATATGCACATGGGCGATAGCGTACCCGCCATGCACAACGGGCCGTACTCGCAAAAGAGTGCGGCCCGTTGTCGGCCACGGCGCAGGGCAGCGCCATTGCTGCAACAGATGGAAACAGGAATAAACGTTTTAGGGGGAGGGACCTTTTATAAAGATGCCCCTCCCCCCACAAAATATTTCAGGCGCCCATAACGCTAACGGCTCAGGCCAAGGTCGCGGAGCAGGTTGTCCACGGCCATACGCCCCATGGTCTCTGTGGCTCCGGCAGTGGAAGAAGAGCAATGGGACCCCATGACCAGATTGTCCAGCGCATACCAGGCCGGGTCCGCCGGGGGGTCCTGCTCAAAAACATCAAGGCCCGCGCCATAGATGCGGCCTTCCTGCAGGGCGGTCAGCAGGGCCGTTTCATCAATAAGGCCGCCGCGAGCGGTATTGATGATAACCGCGGTTTTTTTCATCATGGCTATCCGCCCGGCACTGATGCAGTTGCGGGTTTCGTCCGTCAGCACTGTATGCAGGGTAATAAAATCTGCTTCGCGGCAGATGCGGTCCATGTCTGCGCGCTCAACGCCTTCGGCACTGGCCCAGGCTTCGTCCCATGCGATGTCATGGCCGAGAATTTTCATGCCGAAGCCCTGCGCCCGTTTGACAACGCAGCGGCCGATGGCTCCAAGGCCTACGATGCCCAGGGTTTTGCCATACAGGTCAATACTGGTGATTTTGCCCCAGTCCTTTTCACGGCAGCGGCGGTCAATAAGCCCGGCCTTGCGCGCTACCATAAGCATGAGGGTCAGCGCATAGTCGGCCACAGCATTGCTGTTGGCCCCTACGGTGCGCGATACGGCAATGCCGCGCTGCTTGCAGGCCTCAAGGTCAATATTATCCAGGCCCACGCCGTACTTGGCGATGGCCCGAAGCTCCGGCGCGGCGGCCAGCACATCGGCGCTCATAGGGTCTACCCCCAGGATGACGCCCTGGCATCCGGCCAGTTTTTCACGCATCTGGTCGGCAGAAAGAATGCCGCCAGTATCGTTGCGCACTACTTCAAGACCGGCCTGCGTCAGGCGGTCAAACAGTTCGGGATTGGTTTTGCCAAAAGAACGGGGAGTAACAAGAATTTTCACAACAGTACCTCTTGGGGGCGGAGTGGGCGCAGGGCAGGGCAAAAGCCCGCAAAAATGCCGAGCGGCTGGCCTACAGGCTTACTCCAAGACCGTAAATTGTCAACGCGCCGTCATGCTGTGGCAGGGCAGCCCTGCCGCAAAACGCTTTGGGGGCCGCACACGACGCTTCGCGCAACCCTTACCGCGTGACAGCTAGCGCCGGGGATTGCGGTGGCGGCGATGGGGCGGAGTGCCCCTCAAAAACACGGCTTTTTATATGCATCTACCTGTCAGGGACCGTGTGGCGAATGCTTATGCAAAAGAGGCTCCGCTTCTGAAAAAGGAGCCTCTTTTGCAAAAGCGTTTTGCCGGAACGCTGCAATACGGCAATGGCCGGTATGGCGCAGATTGTGCCGCGCAATTTTTTGCAGAACCCGTATGGGATAGCCCGGCACGCCTGGCAGTGCACATTGCAGCCTTGCTCGGGGCAGCAGTAGCGTCCCACTGCTCCGGCAGGGCCGGACGTTATACTTCGATATTAAGCCTGTTGCCGATGCCCTGCGCTGCCAGACCGGCATTTTTATCCATGAGCGCCTGCATTTCCTGGCCTTTGCTGATGCTGCCGTTGATAACGGCGGCAGCCATGCTTGCCTGAAAATCCAGAGCCTCCCGGCTTATGCTCACGCTCATGCCCATTTGTACGTCATTCATGGCATGCTCCTTTGCGGGAAAATCCGCCCGCACTATTCTTATCGGATATAAAACCACAAGCCTTAGATATTTTTTGCCGGTAGTGATTTTGCCCTTTCACCGCGGGCAAAGCGCTGCCTGTATTGCGGCGGCGGGCGTGAACGTGTACAAGAGAAAAAACACAGGATATTGCTATGAGTGAATTGCGCGACCTCAAGGCCACGGCCATGCCCCTGCTTGACAGCGTGGTCGAGCGGCTCTGCCATCCGTCTTCTCTTGACGCGGTGTGGCATCGTCCAGCAGCGGGCGCGGCCATGCCGTCGCTGAAAGATCTTTCGGAAGTGATGGACAGGCTGCGGGCGGCCATTTTTCCCGGTTATTTCGGCCCCGCACGGGTATGGCGCGAGTCCATGCGTTATCACCTGTCGGCCAATCTCGACACCATTTACCGCATGCTGTGTGAACAGATCGTGCGGGGCTTCTGCTTTGGCTGCGAGGGTGAGGGCAATCCCTGCACGTCCTGCGAGACAGACGGCGAAAAAGCCGCCATCGCTTTTATGGACAGCCTGCCGGAGATCAGGCGTCTGCTGGCGGGCGACGCCAAAGCCGCCTACGAGGGCGACCCCGCGGCCACAAGCCCTGGCGAGACCATATTCTGCTATCCTTCCATGCAGGCCATGCTGCATCACCGCATCGCCCACGAGCTGTACAAACTCAACGTGCCGGTGATACCGCGCATCATTTCTGAAATGTCGCATTCGGCCACAGGCATTGACCTGCACCCCGGTGCGAGCATCGGTGAAGAATTTTTTATTGACCACGGCACTGGCGTGGTCATTGGCGAAACCTGCATTATCGGGCGCAACTGCCGTCTTTACCAGGGTGTGACTCTTGGGGCCTTGTCCTTTCCCAAGAATCCGGACGGCACGCTCACCAAGGGCATACCAAGGCACCCCATTCTTTGTGATAATGTCACGGTGTACGCCGGAGCCACCATTCTTGGTCGCGTGACCATCGGCAAAGGGGCCATTATCGGTGGTAATGTGTGGATTACCCAGGATGTGCCCGAGGGCGGACGCATCCTGCAGGAGCGGCCCCGTGGCTAACCTGTTACGCCTGATCACGAAACGCCGCGGCCTCTGCTGCCTTGTCTTGCTGTGCCTGCTGGCCGGATCGGCCTTGAGCGGCTGCGGGCAGGGCGTGCGTGTGCAGCCCAAGGGGCAGGCGCAGGTAGGTGTTGGCGTGGGCCGGTAGGCCGCGCTGCCGCCTTCACCAAGGGGGCGGGCGTTGCGCCTGATAATGTATGTTTTTCACTAATGATGCCCCGGCAGCAACGGCTGCCGGGGATTGTTTTTTCGGGCGATTCGTGCTCTGGCTTATATGGACATGGCCTGCGCTCTGTGGCATGCTGCCGCCTTCATCAAGAGGGCGGGCATTATCTGCGGCCCACTTTCCGCTTCATATCCGCGCTGCCGGACGAACCGGGCATGCCGGTATCTTTTTCCGGGCTGCCGCCCGAAAAGTGGCGGCAGACGTTTGGCATCAGGGCATTGCGACCGGCCGGACAGCGCCGGGTATATCGGGTATGTATCGCGTTTGTTTTACGGGCAGGGATGGTCTGGGTGTCCCATGCCCCGGTCGGCGTCGCACATAAGGAGGAAACGCCATGAGTGTGCTGGAAAAACTGTTTAATCCCGCTGCAAGGGGCAGCACGGTCAAAAGGGAAATGCTGGCAGGACTCACCAGCTTCATGGCCATGTGCTACCTTATTTTTGTGGTTCCCGGCATGCTGGCTGACGCGGGCATGCCCAAAGATTCCGCCGTGGCTTCCACCATATGGGTGACCATTATCGCCACCCTGGTTATGGGCCTGTGGGCCAGATTTCCTGTGGGGGTGGCTCCGGGACTCGGTATCACGGCATTTTTCGCCTACTATGTGTGTGGCCCGGCCGGATATTCCTGGCAGACGGGGCTGGGAGCCGTGTTTATTTCCGGTGTGGTTTTTCTGCTGCTCACGGTCACACGCATACGCCAGCTCATCATCAATGCCGTGCCTATGGATCTCAAATACGCCATTGTGGTGGGTATCGGGGCTTTTATCGCCTTTATCGGCATGAAAAGCTGCGGCATTGTGGCGGCTGACCCCGCCACCTTTGTGACGCTGGGCAATCTGGGCAATCCCGGAACCCTGCTTTCCATTGTGGGCATCTTTCTTATTGGCGGCCTGCTGGCCCTGCGCGTGCGCGGAGCCATGATCATAGGCATTCTGGTCATCACGGTGGCCGGCATAGCCCTTGGCGTGTCGCCCCTGCCCAAAGGGCCCATATTTTCTACCAGCCTGCCCATGCCCACTGAAACCTTCATGCAGATGGACATCAAGGGTGCGCTGCATCACGGGCTTATTTCCATTATCTTTACCCTGACGATGGTGGACCTTTTCGACAATATGGGCGTACTCATCGGGCTTTCGCAGAAGGCCGGGTTCATCCGCGAAGACGGCCATATCGAAAACCTCGACAAGGCCCTTATTACCGACTCTATGGCTACCATGGCCAGCGCCGTCATGGGCGCCACCACGGCCACGAGCTACCTCGAAAGCGCCGCCGGTGTTGCAGAGGGTGGCCGCACGGGGCTTACCGCCGTGACCATTGCCGTACTGTTTTTTCTGGCGCTCTTTTTCTCGCCTCTGGTGGGCATGGTTCCCGCCTACGCCACCGCGCCGGTGCTTATCATCGTGGGTGCCATGATGATGCAGGAAGTGGGGCGTATCTGCTTCAAGGACTTTACCGTGGCGCTGCCCGCGTTTTTGACCATCATCAGCATGCCGCTGACCTTCAACATTGCTACCGGCTTTGGTTTCGGCTTTGTGAGCTGGGTGGGCATCAAGGCCCTGGCCGGACGCTTCAAGGACCTGAACCTGGTCATGCTCTGCATTGCGCTGTGCTTCATCATCAACTTTGCCTTGCGCTTGCCGTAGGGACCAGTTACCGGAACTGCCGGCAGTATTGCCCCGGCGCCTGTGACACAGGCGCCGGGGCTGTTTGTTTGTCCGCCTGTCTGGCCTGCTTTATGAGCGTGACCTGTGTGATTCGCCTGTGGGAACGTACTGGGGGCCGGCATGTGTACCTTGCCTTTGGGCGCGCATCAGTGCATACTTTGCAACCGCGCATCACCGGGCCAAGGCAGCTTCGGGGCGGCCTTACGAGCTGTCGCCACACCGGGTACCTGTGGGTATTTTCCGGAAGGCGCACCTCAGCCATGACGGACCGCCAGACCTGCCAGAACTGGCGATATCTGCACAGTGCAGCGTCCAGGAAAATGGCGCGCGGGCTGAAAACAGCAGTAATACGCTGCCCCCGGCAGGCGTTTCAAGGTAAAATGCCCTCAACAAGGAACAGCACCTCATGACCACGCTTTTGAGATCGTCGCGCCCCAAGAAGCCCCTTTGGCGCGAATATGGCGAGGCCCTGCTTGTGGCCCTGCTGCTTGCCCTGGTTATCCGTACCTTTGTAGTACAGGCTTTTAAAATACCGTCTGAATCCATGCTGCAAACCCTGCTGGTGGGCGATCACCTGCTGGCAAGCAAGTTCGCCTATGGCATCAAGGTTCCCTTTACCAATCACTATATTTACAGGGGTGACGACCCGCAGCGCGGCGAAATCATCATCTTTGAATATCCCAATGATCCCAGTGTGGACTATATCAAGCGCATTGTGGGTGTTCCCGGCGATATCATCGAAGTGCGCGGCAAGCAGCTGTACCGCAATGGCGAAGCTGTCAAGGAAAGCTACACGCGTTTTACGCAGCCTGATCGTGTGGAGCCTGTACGCGACAATTTCGGACCGGTGACGGTTCCTGAAGGCAAGTACTTCGTCATGGGCGACAACCGCGACAACTCGCTGGATTCGCGCTTCTGGGGTTTTGTGGACCGCAGCGCCATACGGGCCAAGGCATGGCGCATCTACTGGTCCTGGGGCGGGCTTGACGACATGCGCTGGAACCGCATGGGCAAAAAAGTGGAATAGCCGCCCTGCGGCTCAAGCGTGGCAAGGAGGCCCTGTGGTGGTCCGGCTGAACAGCGGCGGCGTTGAAGGCGTTGATGCCTATCCCGTAGAACTGGAAGTGGACTATGTGCGCCAAGGGCTTCCGGGCTTCACCATGGTGGGCCTGGCGGAAACCGCCGTGCGCGAGGCCAAGGACCGCGTTTTTGCTGCCTTGCGGGCGGCAAACTTCAAGCTGCCCCCGGCGCGGGTAACCGTCAATCTTGCCCCTGCATGGCGGCGCAAGAGCGGGGCCAGCTATGACCTGCCGCTGGCAATGGGGTTGCTGGCCGCTTCCGGCGGCATTCCCGCCGAAGGTTTGCAGCGTTTTTATATGGCCGGCGAGCTTTCGCTCGCCGGTGATCTGCGCCCGGTCAGCGGTATTCTGCCTCTGGCGCTGCTGGCGCGGCAGCGCGGCGCGGCTGGCATTATCGTGCCGCCGGGCAACGGGGCCGAGGCTGCCGTGGTACGCGGCCTGCCTGTGTATACCCCCCGTAGTATTGCGCAGTGCGCCGCCTTTCTGGCAGGCGCGGAGCCTCTTGAGCCGGTAGCGGAACCGGAAGAGGCGGGCCTGCCGCCAGCGGAACATACCCTGGACTTTGCGGAAGTCAAAGGGCAGGAGGCTGCCAAGCGTGCCCTTGAGATCGCGGCGGCCGGAGGCCATAACGTGCTTTTGCTGGGGCCTCCGGGCAGCGGCAAGACCATGCTTGCCCATTTGCGCATCTCGTATCAGTGTGTATTCACAGATGTTATTGCGTCTGGCCTCTTTGGGCACATGTCCCTTGGACACATACGGACACTTCTGGAAGAGCTTCAACGGCGGCCCTTTTTTGCTTGTCCATGACATACTGATAGTGCGTCAAAAGCATTGTCGGGTTGCTGTGCCCCATGAGGCTGGCAACTGTTCCTACGTCCACACCTGCTGCAACCATTTCTGTGCCAAATGCATGGCGCAGGTCATAGGGCCGCAAGCGGCGTGTGATACCTGCTCTTCTGAGCGTGTTGCGCCACGCTCGCCATATCCTGCGTACAGGACCACCATTGTAGTGTACGAGGTAGTCATTTCCTTGGGGAACATCTTCAGCTTGCCATTTCCGGAACACAGGCAACAGGCTTTGCCTAATTGGCACTTCGCGCCACGGCGCATTCAGGTTTTTCTTTGCCCCGTGTACACGCAAGACTCCGCGTTCCAGGTCAACATCATTCCATGTCAACTTGAACAGTTCACACGGCCCCACACGGACGCCACATTGCGAACCTAGGATAATGACGCGCACGACGTGAGGGGAGGCGTTGCTAAGGATTGCCCGTATTTCTTCCGGGGTTGGCGGAATGAATTTTTCATATTTAGCCGGGGGGAGCTTGGGGAAATCTACTGGGTCGCAAAACCCCTCACTTGTGCACCAACGCAAGACGGTTCTCAATACTGAGAGATATTCCCGCACGGTGACTGGTTTTACGTCCCATTGCAGCATCTCCGACATTACGGCTTCAATGTCTTTGCGCGTGATGCTCCCGATAGGTTTTTCTCCCAGCTTGGACAGGGGGTAACGCATCGTCTTCATTTGCCATTGCAGGCTGGACTTGTTAAACTGTTTTTGCTTGAGGTACAAGAAGTACACCCCTTCGAGTGTGAGGACTTCCTGGCTTTCTTGAGGTTCCTCCTCTTTTCTAAATGACTCCCTGTCAAACTTAATGCGATGTTTGATCAGGGAGTCATGTTTTTCCGCTTCGTGTTTGGTCCTGAAGTTCGCGCTCTCACGCTTGCCAGTAAACGGATTGTTCCAGTAACATTGCCACGGCGAAGCGCGGCCCTGCCGGTAACGTATGGCCATGATGATATGCCTCCATCATGTGCCAAATGTGCCCGGCTATACGCTACTGGACACTTTGGCCTTGGGTCAATCTGTAAATATCGTCTATGGACATGGCTGTTAGCCGTATGCATGGATGGGGCTGGGGTTTACCTTGCCGCTGCCCTCCTGTTTTCGGCTGTGCAGCTTCGTGCATATCAAGCATGACCTGCCTGACAGCCGATGACAGCCAGCGCCGTCCACGGCTTCGGCCAATACCGAAGTCAATGGGATGCACACCACGTGCCGCCAAAATTGAAGCGGCCACGCCTGGGGTTGTCCCAAGCATGGCCGCTATGTCTTGCTGTCGTAACAGTCTCTCCACTCTACGCCACCTCCAAAAATATATCCGTCCCGGCCACATCGCAGCCGGGTGCTATCTCCATCAGCAGGTAGCCCAACGACCATCCTGTGCGTTCAAGCCAGCCCCAAGATTTACCCACCGTGAAATCTGCGCAGCGCCGCCGGGCGTCAAGGAGCATTGTGAAGCCCGTCCAGTATTGCGCCGACCAGCTTTTGAACATGTCCAAGCCGTTGCCTTCGCACATCATGAACTCGCCAAGTTTTTGGCTTATGGCGCGCATGTCGCGCTCTGTTCCGGCAGACGGCTTCTTCTTTTTCAGCAGGTCTTTAATGCACTCGCGCACCCATTTGCGGACTGTGGCAAGGCTGCCTGCCAGTTTGCTGCCGGGCTTGGCGAAGTCGGTCAGGATGCCGATGGAGCCTTCAAGAACGATCAGCGCCATATATGTGTCACGGTGCTGGATGGCGTGGGGGAAAGCGTGGGGGAGATGTGCGGTCGTCATGATTCCTCCGGTTCAAGCGGCATAGGGATGGGGCCAGCCCATTCAAAGCCTTCTCTTGTCACTGGCATCTGCGGATTGTAATCATCGCGCTTACTTCCAAACATCAGTTGCTCCCATGCTCCATACACTTCTACGCAGCGCGGCATGTTCAGCGTACTCGGCCTGCACCAGTACCACCCCGCCACCTTCGGCGGCTCCGTGGTCCACGTCAGGGCGCGGGGCAGGGGTTCGGTACGCGTATTCCATGCTGCGATGCTTTTATTGGTTGCCTGTTTTTGTGTTTCTCCTGACCGGAGGAAATACGATTCGGCAACATCGCCATTAATGCAGGGGCAATTAATGGATGCAAGATATTCGCCGCTACCATAATAAATATTTTCCCTGAGTGTGGGCTGTGCACCGCAGAATGGGCACGGCTTCAGTTCGGGCATGGCTGGTGCTCCTTATCATCACTTACTAATGACACTGTTTGCGCGTTGTAGTCGGCAGATATAATTGCGCCACATTTATTACATTCAACCTGCTGTGTTGCGCGTATCGTTGTCTGGGGGAACATCTCATGCCCGCATTTGCACAGTATTTTCCAACGGTTAGTACGCCCGTCTTTTGACAAGCCGAGATGTGTGAGCTTCATCTGTTCACCTCGAAAAAGGCTTGCGCAAATCCAATAGGCGTTGCGCTTCTGGCATTTTTGGTTGCTTGTGACGTTCCGCCGTACTGCGTGTGCATTTTGCTGCCCTCCGTAGGCTGGACGCTTAAATCCTTGCCAACTATCAACGGCAGCGGTGGTGTGAAACTGCCCCACAGGCATGTACGCTTGGTGTACGGATCGCCATAGTCACATGGATTGAAGCGCATCAGCGGTTTCCCGAGATATCGGACCAGTTTGCCAATGGGGTTTTCCAGCGCCCACCAGCGCAATGTTGCCCGGTGCGCCCACGCCAGCCTGACACAGGCATCAACGACTGACAGAGCCTCAATCATGTCTGCCTCGCTGCGCTGCCAGCGCGCTCCGGATGACGCAAAACATGTGCAGGGGGGGCAGCGAGGATGCCGTGTACTGACGTACTGTCCTTCTCTAGCAGCCTGACATCCCCACCATGTTGTAAATCAACACGCACAACATCATATCCCGCATCAGTATACGGCTGCGACCAGTTGCCCGTGTAGTCGCACAGGGAAAGGATACGGCGCATAGTTTACCCCTCGCCCGCAGCCGCAGCCACGGCGCGGCAGGCGGCTTCTTGCTGCCAGCACTCCTTGGGATCGCCAGTACAATCAAAGCCATCGTCCGCAGTGTCTGTGCAGATGCACCAATCTGGCCGCATGTCCCCTTCGAAGTCTGCCCAGAACGCCAGGTACGGACAGCCATCCTCGGCCAAAGACCCCGCCAGCCAATCGCGTTCCGCCCGCAGCCGCTCATTTTCCTCTCTGGCGTGCTGCAACTGTGACTCAAGCTCTTCGCTGTAAACTTCTTCTTTGAGGAGTGCCGCCTCGGCGGCTTCCAGGGCGGTTAGGACCTGATCAATGGCGGTGCAAATTTCACCGGCTCTCGAATTGCCCAAAAGCCTGGTGCCGGGTACCAACCCCATTGCACAGCCCTGCATATCGCGTAGGATTGTTTTTGTTTTTGGTGTGATTGTGGTCGTCGTGTCACTCATGGTTGGCCTCCAGTTCTTTTTGCACACCCTTCCGCGCGGCCCAACGCAACAGTGTGGGGTCAGGGCCGCCCATGCCCCCATCAGCGTCACATCCCTGATCATGGAGTGAGATGCCCAGTTCACGGTTTGCAAGCCAGGTTGCGAGGATCTGTGCTTCGGCCTCAAGTTCGGCAGCGCGCTCCTCAACAGCCTTCAATGCAGTTCCAAGCCTGTGAATCCTGAAGTTTAGCTCGTAAGTTGTTTTTCTTCTGTCTCTGGTGGCCTCCATGAGCCACGATCGAACGTCCTCAGATGTGATCTGGAACTGTTTTTCACGGACGTAATAGTGCCGCTCTGCTAGCGGAGTCAGTGTCGTATTACTCATATAAACTCCCCGCGTTGTCGGTATGCGCGGCCCACCTGAGGATGTATGGCTGAGAAAATTATTTCCCCTGCGCAGCGAGAAATTCTGATTCTTTGACCTCGCGCAGCCAGGACGGGATTTCGGGCATGGGGTCACAGGCGCGGCTCTCAGTGGCATCCCCGCGGGGGATGACAACAAGCAATTTGTCATCTGCGTAGCCCGCAACGCTACGCAACATCCTGCGACCAAGAATGACCATGCGCGATAATTTGAGGTGTGAAATAATGTAGTCGCTAACCTGAAATGTCAGTGACGGACTTGAAAGCTCTTCCGCAAGGAGCTTTCCAGCCTTGCAGTTTTTCTTGGGGTAATACCCGTAGCCATCTTCAACTCGCGTTTCACCTTTAAGGTGCGGAGCAACTTGCTTTTCCTTGAAGAACAGCCCTGTGCATCGTCCTTCCCATCCTGACGTCAGCACATTGTCGGCATTGTATTTTTTGCGCAGTGCTTCACGGGCGGTATGGGCTTCACTGTGCTTGACCTTAACATCGGATATCAGGGCTTGAGACTCCGGCCCTTCGCCGATGTAGTAATGTTTTTCTTCGCTCATGTGGCATCCTCCAGAAATAAAAAGCCGCCTCAGTGGGCGGCGGTTATGTCGTTGCAGCTTGTTCGCGCTCGGCTCTGAGCCGCGCGTCTTGCTTGTCCAGCGTTCGCAGCCGTTCCGCGAAAATCGCCATAGCCCCGCAGTTTTCAGGGGTAAGCCGGAAGTCTTCAGGATGGCGCACGGCGATGATGGTCAGGTTGCGACTGCGGGCCAGAGAGGTGACGGTGATGTCAGTCATGGGACGGCTCCAGGGGGCGAATTTCACTGATTTTAAAAGCGGTCATGTTGTATGGGCGTTTTTTCGTGCTGCACCAATGTTCTTCGCGGTCTGTGGTAGGAGCAATATACAAAGCGATACCCCAATCACCGCAAAAATTAACCTCCACCTTGTCGCCCCACTTGTACTCATGCGGAGGTTTGGGCGGCTCGTAGTGGTCGCTGGTGCCGATGAGGTGCGCGGTTTCGGTGGTGTAGGGGATGCAGAACAAGTGTCCACCCCCTCCTATGGTCACAAAATTGGACATGTATTTATTATCAGCGTCGTAATGGGAAAAATGTTGTAATTTCCACTTCTCTCCCAAGGCGCTCCGAACCATAACCAACTGTCCGGGCTCAAATTTGTGTTCGCTCATAAAATATGGCCCGCGTATCGCCCCACGGGCGCGGGTTGGGGGTTGCTACCGTGATTCACCACACAATTTCAGGCGACACCATCCAGATGCCGCCTGTCGTATGGGGTGAGGGGTGGGGGTCACAGTTTGTTAAACAGCCCGCATCCGCAAATGGGGCACTTCTTCTTTTTACTGACCGTCCCGCACTTTTTACAGGCGCGGGACGGCTTACCGTCGCTGAGTCGTTCACCCTTGCAACTTGCATAGATGCGGGCAAAATTCTTTGACTTACGCTTGCCCGTAAATTCAGGGCGGTTCGGGTTGTCGCAACCGCTCATTGAATGGCGGCCTCTGTTGTCGGCGCCTCCACGGCCACGGGCGGCTGATCTGCCGGCACATCTTCAACCGGCGCTTTTTCCGTGCTCACGCCGTCCGTGATCCAGTTGTCATCACTGGCGCCGTCTGCTGCTTCGGGGTTGCGCATGCAGGTACTGCACGGGGGCATGTTGACGGCCATGCTTTTGTAATTGCAGGTGGGGCATTCACGACGCGGCGCCCAATTATCCAGGCCGCCGTCAACAGTCTGCACACAGTTGGCGCACTCGTCGGCCTGTGAGCCGTCTTCGGCGTTGTCGATGTGTGCGCAGTTAACGCAGGTATGCCCCCAGGCCTGCGGTGTCGGTCCGGCCCTGTGGCGCGGATCTTCGCCAAGCGGAGCGGAATACCCCTTGCTGCTGGACGGCGGCCCATCAAACAGAGTGGGGCGGCGCTCGTCGGGCGTCATGGGGCGGCGCATGATTTCTTCTGCGGCGTCGTCGGCGGTGACGTAGACCACTTCGCCGGAATCAAAGTCCTGATACACGTCGCACAGCACGTCTTGCGGTTCGGTTTTGCCCCTGCGGAATTCAGCAGCGGCTTTGCTCAACCGCTTTTGTTCCGCATCAATCTTTGCCTTGTATTCCTTCCGCGTATCTGCAAGCTCGTCTTCGAGCATGTCAATCCTGGCCTGGGCTGCGGCCATTTCTTTGCCCAGGGCGATCTTATCTTCATCAGACAACGGGAAAGCCTTGGTGCAGGTATCGCGCTTGAGCCAATGGACATCATGCTTACGCCACGTCCAAGGCGCGCTATCGGCTGCTTCTTCGCCCTGGGCTTCGTCGGGACAGAGGTCGGTTGGTTCAATTGCGCTGACCAGTACATTGCACAAGAGCGTGTCACCGATGTTCAAGCTGTCAGCATCGTGCGTGAAATCAGTCGTGGCCAGGTCAGCCGTATTGCCGTGGCGATCTTCAACAGTGGCCGCTTCACCGTCCTCGGTGATTGCATGTATAGTAAGGGTGATGGATACGGTGGACTGAGAGGCAGGCTCTGACGCGGCTTCTTCTCCTTCACCGTAAGCCTTTATATACCCCTGTCCGTCCACAAGTCCTTTGTCTTCGGCCAACCAGTCGGGCAGCGCCACTTCAACATTTATGTCGCCGCGGTCCCCGGCGTATTCGATCTGGCTCTTGGCCAACCAGGCTTCATCGCCATTGCACACAAGCAAGATGGCGTCTTCCGTTTCTTGTATAATGTCGCCGTAGACCGTGAACATTTCCGGTTCAGGCTGAGGCAGCGCTTTCTTTCTGGCCATGTTGATCTCCTAAAAAAGGTGCCCGCGACGCATGGGAACGCCGCGGGCTTGTGGAGGGTAGGGAGGGGAAATTACGCGCGCGAGGGGCAACCGTCGCGTTCAGGGCAATAGAAACAGTCTTCATCGGGGACGGGCGCGTTATCCTTACGGGGGCAGGGGAAGGTGCTTTCGCCGGGGGCGGCATGGGCATGGGCTTGGGCTTTGCCTGCCTTGGATTTTGTCGGAGGCGTTTCATCCGGCGCGATCTCTTTCTGCGTAACCTCGCCCGTGGCCAAGTCGATCACTTCATCCTGCTTGCCCAGTGATTGCCTGATGCTATCGGTTGTAACGCTGTAAGTGCCGTTTTCACTTGGCTCAAGATCAAAGGTGTCTTTAACCTCTTCCGCAGTTTGCAGACCCATAGCGATTTCAGGCGCGTAGGCCCTGACGAACCAGGCCGCAGCCCGGTAGCGCAACATCAATTCCGGCATGGTCTGCCACTTGCTGCCGTTCTTGCCATACCAGCCCTCCTTTTTGGCAAGACCGATAGTGATAAGCGGGCCTTCGAGCTTTTCCTTGGTCGCCAGTTCTGTGGCTACGGCCTTGCAACCCCATTCGTCTGTACCTTGCTTGCCCTGGAACTCATACCGAATGGCAGAAAACCGCCCGCACTGGTTCATGGTGGCGATAAGGAATTGCGCTGACCATGCCGGGCGGCCATGGACGATATAGAGATTCTGACAAACCATCAGGGGATTGGCCCCCATACGCAGAGCCATATCCACGGCGATCACACAGTTCGGCAGATTATTTTGAAACTGCGTCGGCACGATATTAGAACTCGCGAACAGCTTCGCGGTGCGCTGGATAAGATCGAACCCGCCCACTGTATCGAACCCGGCACGGATGGCCGGGTCAATGGGCTTGGCGGCTGCCCCACGTAATTCAGCGAGATTTGTTGTCTGTGCTTGTGACATATTACTTCCTCCACCGGCACACATTGAAAGCCGGGCAGTATTTGGGATTGCAGAGTTGAGAGCGAGGGTTGCCGAAAAAACGTCCGGAATGCAGCATGTCAGCGGCCATCTGTAGCAGGCCGGGAGAGTATTCATCACCCACAAGCAGTTCACGCGCGCCGGTTATTGTACCGATGCCAGCCCGGCGGCCTTTCTCGGTTTTTGCAACCTGAAGGCCGATGATTTGTGCGGGGGCCTCAATAACACGCCCCAATGCATGCCCGGCCATCAGTTCATACACGGCAATCTGAGCGGCATGCCCAGCTGTTTTAACTGTACCGTCAGCAGCCACAGCCGTGCGGCCGGTCTTGATGTCTGCAATACCGTATCCATTATCTGTAAATGTCACACGGTCGGTTGTTCCAGTGAGCGCGATACCGATATCGGGAATTTTAAGCTCGGTGCATTTGGCCTCAACCGCCACATACTGCTGCTTGGGGGCGATTTCTTGGCAGTACCTTTTATGCAGCGATATGCCGATAACCTCAGCTTCACTGGGGCTATCTTCACCCCAATCAACGTCTTCTTCTGGTTTGTGGACGGCATCAGCCACAGCGCCTGCGGCCTCATCCACTGTCACGGGGTTGCCTTCAAGGCGGCTGCTATCAAACAGCGCAGTTCCGGCATGCACTGCCGTGCCAAGCTGCGCGGCTCCACTGCGGGGCATGCGCATACCTTTGACGTATTTCGCTTCCCAACGTGCCGGACAGTCAAAAATCTCCGGCAGGGATGATGCGCGTATGGTGATCATGTCCATCACTTAATATGCTCCATCTGTATTTTCTTTGCCGCCTCGGCATATGCCGCGTGTTGTTCAGGGCCGTCCAGACCGCCAACAAGGGCGAAAAGCAAAAGCGCGGCCAGAGCCAAAGCCCAGCCGCGCCAGTTGCTCACAGGGTTAAGGTCTCGCCACATGTCAGCCCCCTAGCAGTCTATTGCAGATCGCCAGCGCCAGAGGGACAAGCCCGGCTGCGGACACCGCGCGCAGCCAATCACCGAGATACGCGAGTCGAACACTAAGCATATCCACTCCCCAAGGTTTCCGGAAAATCCAGCCCGGGCTGGACACCGAATGTTCCACAGCACGCCGGGCTTGCCAGTTCATCAAGATAATCTGAACACGGCTCGAATTCATCCGCGTGGTTATCGCAGCGGCCCGTTGCCGCCGTGAGAGTCACAGACACGCCCGCGTCGGCTTCAACCGCGCCGCGGGTGCAGGGGCACACGGAAAGCTCACCGCGCCGGATGCCGTTGCGGTCATACACGGGAACCACCATGGCTTCAGAGCGATCCCAGAAGCGGCAATTGCCGCAGATTCTTTCCGAAGAGAGAATTTCAAGGTCATCGTCCTCATGCGTGTAAAGTTCTTCGCTCATAGCGGCCCCCGTAAAAGTTGAGGCCAGGGGTAAATCCCCGGCCTGTATGTAAACCGACTGATGTCGGGAGATGTAAAAGCCGGGCGCCCAATGCGCCCGGCCCCGCGCAGCCACGGGGAACAAGTAAGGCGTGGCGCGCTTGCCAATTTGAAAAAAGAAAAGGCCCTCGGAAATCCGAGGGCCTGTAGCGGCATTTTTAAGAGGTGAATTATACTGAATACTGTGAATTACCCAAATGGGTGCATGCTTATTCCAGATTTGAAAAGCTCACCATAGTTCGTTGTTGGATGCTCCACACGGTATACAGCCCTGATTAATCCCCACGCCATCACAGATGGAACCACCAGTAATGCCAAGAGCAACCCCAAAACATGCTTATGCGCAAAAAAAGCCTGCATGGCCACCGTATGCGTCATGAGCAAGACGAGTGCAGAAAAGAATATCCCATATAACATCGCACACAAAATACATATGCCCCAAAATAGATACGTTTTATACTTCCTACGCTGTTGATCATGGGCAAGGCGTTCATCAACCCATTTTGTATTTTCAGTCGGCGCACTCATAGCCTTTGCCGTAACAGGTTTCCGCCTGCCGTTACTCATACATACCCCAAGCTGCGTAGCCTAATGGTCATTGCTTCTTCAGATACCCCAAAAGTTTCACAAAGCGTTGCAAGCTTCATTCCACGTATTTCGACCATGACTTGCATTGCATCTTTTGGCATGAGCAATTCAGCGGCAAAAATATTCGCCTGAAACTCTTTTTTTGAATAATTCTGCTGATTGTATGCGGCCTGATTATCACGTGGGCTTGAACCGTGCCCAAGAACACAATGCCCTATTTCGTGGGCAACCGAAAAGCGTTGCCTCGAAAGGGCGTCGTTTTCGTTGATAGTAATTTCTTTTTCTTGCTGATCGTAGTATCCGCCAAGCCTGCCCAATTCGTCTGACATATATACCTTAAGACCTAGCTTTTCGGCGATCTCAACTGGATTGACGGGCAAGGAGTAGTCCCAATAGCTTTTGAGCACAATAGATGCGGCTTCATCGGGCTTCATTGGCCACCTCCTTATTTTGTTGACGCGAACAACCGCATCCTTTCTAGGTAGCGGCTTTCATATCCATAAACTAAGACAGAATCCTCTGTATTGCAACGGTAAGCAATTTTAAAACTCTGCTCCAATCCCTGCCCCCGTCACCGAAGGCAGGTCAGAAACAAAATTTGCTGTATTCATCAGTTTCACGGCCCGCTCAAAATGTCGTAACCGTGAGGGTTTGTTGGTCGGCTCACCCTAACCGTCGCTCCGGTGCGCTATGCGCTGCGGCCTTATTTTCAGCCGTTTTTCCGTCCCGCCCACCCTGTGGGGCTTTTACTTTCCTCAGCCTTCCCTGTGCTTCGTTTGCCTTCCCGCTTCCGTGGGCTTGCGGCTGTCCTGCACCCGGTACTTGTGGCCTTCCCTTCGCTCTCCCGGCTTGTGCTACTTTCGCCCGTAAGCGGTGTTCGCGCTGGTAGTGCGTTGGTGAAGACAGTCTATGTTTTTTATCATAATTCGTCAACTAAAATTGATAAAAAACATAGAAGCGGATAAAACAAAAACACCCGCAGTTCAGCGGGCAACAAAAAAGCCCCCAGAAGGGGGCGGGGAGGGGAAATGTGCGAGTGGTATCACGAACCAGGGATGATTATTTTTATTGTTGGTGCAATAGTTTTTATTGCCCTTGCTATTTATATAGAAATAGCAGAGTGCAGGGCCAGGAAACTGATGTGGTCACGCTTGGCCGACTTGGCTAAGGAAGAGCTTGCGGCATATTCCTTAGCACTGAAAACGCACAATGGCCTGCGTAAAAGAAGAAAGAAAGTGATGCCGCCCAAACGACGCAAGCCAGTGCGCTTAAAGCGTGCGCAAAGGTGTAGCCAGGTTGCTCTGGCGCGGGCTCAGGCTTTCTCTCACTAAAAACATCCAGAACGGCAAGTAGGTAGTAATCAAGGAATTTAACCGAATAATTGCCAGAAACAGACGAGTAACGTCTTTGAGCTATATAGGAAAGCCCCGCGCAAAGCACTGCTAAAGCTGCGCCCCATGAGAAGAATTGGAGCAGTGTTATGGCTACTTCTCCAAGTCTGGTCATGTTATATAAAACTGCAATTCCAGCCATGCCATTAAGTAGGAAAGCACCGTTAATTGCAATTTTTGAATATTCAACAATAGAGTTAAACTGTGCTATACTTTGCTGTTGTGCGGCTTCGTGGTACACGATAGTCCGCTCTTTGTGCAGATCAAACCATTTTTCTTTTAGCTTCTCTTTCTCAAGATCATCCATAGCCCTCCCCCTCACTGCTTAGTTTCTGTAGGCAGAGCCATCAACACAACTGCCAAATCCATACCACCTTACCTTTGACTATTTCCTCGTATCCCTCGAATGGCAGCGGAATGGGTTGGTAAACTTTATTGTCTGAGTGCAGTTCGATTGAGCCGCTTGCCCCCATGCGGATGCGTTTTATAACACGCCCGAACGGCGGCATATTAACAAGATAAATGCCGCCCTCAGAAATGTTCCCTGAGAATGGCACAACACCAACGTAAGAACCTTTCATTATAGTTGGTTCCATACTGTCCCCATCAACGCAGAATGCAGCTACATCTGGCAAGTTGTATTGTGGCAGCACTTGGATAAGGGTTTCGGGTTCGCCGGTGAAAAGCTCTGTCGCTGCTCCGGCCCCAGTCGTCCCATACACAGGGACTGTGGGCAAGGCTTCGCCTTCTACCAGTTCGGTAGGCGCATTGCTGCCTGGTCGACGAATTGTCGGCGAATCGTCGCCACTCCTTGGGAAGTGAATTCTTCCGCCTAAAAAGTTTGTTATCTTGATAGCATTGCTTGCAGTTAACCCCTGTCCTTCATTGATAAATCTAGACAAAGATGCCTGCTGTACTCCAGTCTGACGATATATTTCAGCCTGGGACTTGCCGGATCGTTTTATGGCTTCGCGCAGAAGGGTATAAAAATCGTTTTCCATTACTCCAATGTGCCAACTTTTATGACGCCTGTCATAATGTTTGTTGTCATTGAATGATTGCATTTCAATGTTTTTTATCATAGCATCGCCCCATGAACATTCAAAAATTTCGACACGACCTTTTGGATCGAATGCATGCGACCGGTAAAAGCCAGTCATGCCTGAGCGTAGAGTGTGGCGTTCAGCAAGCGAGCCTTTCGAGGTTTCTGTCCGGAAGTAATGGGTTGAATGGTGATGCGGTTCTCAAGCTCTGGCCCTTCGTCTACGGCGAACCACCTACAGCAGCCCCTGCCACGCCACACGAACCTGCGCAGGCCCGACCGTGAGCAACGCTGCTGCCCGCGCCACGGCCATTTCAACTGCGGCGGCCTCGTCAATGTCTGCCGGGTAGCTGCGGTACAGAGGCTTAAGGAGGGCAGGGGAGAGGATGGTCACGAGCAGGTGACCCTGCTTCGGTGTGATGTATGCGCGGAAGATTAACGGCTCTGGTTTTGCCATGAAAACAGATTACGGCCCGGAGCGGCTGGAAGGAATTACAATATGAGAGAGCAGTTACAGAGGATTACGTCCCTTCTGGCTCAAGCGTGCGCCACCTATCCGGGCGGCAAGCGCGGAGTTTTTAAGGCCATTGAGCACGAAGAGGGCAAGGGGCTGTCCGAGTCCAGCCTTTACACAGCGCTGAATGCAAACCCTACGGCGCCGGACACGCTGAAAGTGTCGCAACTGGTGAACGTCATGCGCGTGACTGCAGATGTTGCACCGCTGCGCTATCTTGCGGCCATGTTCGGCTATTCCATTGTGTCATACGAGGCCGAGGCCCCGGATGCCCCTACCGCTGAGGGTGAAATGCTCCAGGACTTCCCGGCGGTGGTGCGGTTTCATGAGGTCGGCCAGCGGTATCTGGATGGCAAGGCGTGCGCTGCTGAGTTGCTGCAGGCGCAGGAAATGGCATTGGCTGAATTACGGCAGACGACAGCAAAGGTCATCGAGGAGGGGAAATAGTCATGGATTCATCGCTCAACCCTCGTAACGCGGTTCGGGCCATCACCCTGCGCCGCCCATATGCAATCGTGTATTGCGCGCTGGATCGTGGCGAATGGATTGTGCAGCCCCGGGAAGTCGCCGGCTCGTTTCGGCTCTCAAAAACAGAGTTCAGGATGCGTTACTGCCTCGAATCGGACTGCCCGCCAAAAATCAAGGTTCTGTTTGAGGGCATACCAACATTCATGCAGTGGCGGATGGCATTAAGAGCTGGTGGAGGCAGATAATGGAATGGCTTCGCTGGTATCATGGCGCAATCTCTGACGATAAATGGCCACTCATCGCTCGCAAGTCTGGGCAGCCTGTCGCCATTGTCATCGCCATATGGGCTGCACTGCTCGAATGCGCCTCACAGGCCGACGACAGGGGCAGCATTGATGCTTTTGACCCTGAGAGCGTGGATGCCCTGTTGCAATTGGAGGATGGCACATCGCAGGCCGTTGTCGACGCCCTCTCCAGCGGCAAGCGCCCACGCATTGCAGGTGGACACATAGTCAACTGGTCAAAGCGGCAGCCTGTGCGGGAAGATGGCAGCGCTGAACGCGCCCGCGAGTGGCGCGAACGCAAGAAGAAGGAAAAATCTGCCTGCCCTGAAGAACCGAACGCAGGCCGAACGCAGACCGAACGCACTGCGAACGCAGGCCGAACGCAAACGAACACAGATAAGATAAGAGAAGATAAGAAAAGAGAAGAGAAGAATATATATCCTGTGAGTAGTCTTGAGAACGAAGATAGCGCGCGCGTTGAAGCCTGCGCAGCGGATATAAACCCTGCTGGCACTGTTCCCACTGAGCCGAGCATTGATTTTCAGGAGCTACGGCAATTCTGGGATGAGCATTTCAGGCCTGAAGCCCCGCTGGCCGGATTCACGGAATACAAGCAACTCAGGGCAGCCAAGGCGTATCCCGGTGACTCTCGGATTTACGAAGACCTCAAGGCCCGCATTGATTGCCAGTTCTGGGATCAGGGCTTTGCCCCCGGCCTTGCAAAATATCTACGGGAACGAGCATGGCTCAGGCCGCCGTCTGCTACGTCGAGGGCTTCTCCTGCCGCAAACGCGAAACATGAATCACAGGCCGACAGGGCTGCACGGCTCACATATGAAGCCGGAATGAGCGTGCTGGCTGAAATGGAACAGCGAGGGCTAAACGGCGGGAGGGCATTAAATGCGCGATGAAAACAAAGAAAAGCTGGCCGCCATCATGGCGCTTTCAGCGAATTTCGGAAAGGAATTTTCCACGGCTCTCCTGAAAATCTGGCTTGAGTTGTTGGAAGAATATCCCGCCGATGTCGTCAACGCAGGTGTTCGTGCTGTGATCGTGCAATACAAGTACAAGACGATTCCGCCATTTGCGGTGTTGCGCGAGGCCATGGAAAGAATCGCTGGCATTATCCCGCAGGAAGAATCGCTGGACATCGCGGCAGCCGCCGAATGGAACAAGCTCGTTGACGACATCGGCCGCCGTGGTCGCTACAACTGCCCGCAGTTTTGCCCCACAACGTCCTACGTTTTGCGCGGTATGGGTGGATGGGACGCCGCCTGCTCATGGGATACAGACAAGCTGGAATGGCGGCGCAGGGAATTTATCGAGGCATGGAAGCAGTCCCACGGCAGGGAAGAGGCAATGATGCTCGGCAGTGAGGGCATTAAGGCGCTTGTGGGTGGGCCTGAATCGTCTCGCGCCATCCTAAACCGCGTACTGGAAATCACGCAGTAGGGGGGGTATGAAACTTGTCGTCAGAATCGTTCCCAAAGCCCAGATGCGCGCCCGGCACGGCGTGGTAAATGGCTTTTCGCGCACGTACAAGGACAAGCGTCAGGCTGCCGAAGAGGAGGCGCTTATGGCTCTGCTCGGCCCGTACCAGCCAGCACAGCCGTTTCAAGGGCAATTGCTCCTGGGCGTGAAGGCCTTCCTGCCGATACCGAAGAGCAAGCCGTCATGGTTTACAGGTAAGCCCAAAGAATTCCAGACCCTGGCTCGAAAAGGAGTTGTGCGCCCAACCACAAAGCCCGACCTGGACAATTTGCTGAAGCACGTCAAGGACTGCCTGTCGAAACTGCGATTTTGGGAAGATGACAAGCTGGTTGTGGGCTACCTGCCGCACACAGGGAAATACTACTCAGACGAACCGCGCTGGGAGATCGAAATTCTGGAGTGTCCACATGTTTGATTACGCATATCCCGACATGGTGGTGGTCGAGGCAGAGCCGCGGCAGCCAAGAAGGCTCGTCGGCGTTGGTGTTGGCTTTGAGCGCACTCGCAGGATCACCGGATATCTCGTTGGCGATCTGGACAGGTTCAACAACGCCAAGCGGGCAGAGGAACGGGATCGGGTAAAACATGTGTTGGGAGGTGCATATGGACAGGGATAGACTCGAAGGATGGGCGCAGATTGAGGCCCACCTGGATATGACGAGCAAAACAATATTGCAGCACGGCTATCCCGTGCGGCGTCTCGGCCGCGTATTTGCGTACACAGACGAACTCGATGCTCACAGGGGCACACTCGAGCAGACGGCGCCCATGGTGTGCGCTGATGTGCAGCAGCCGTCTACATGAGATGGCTGCTGCCAGCAGCCTCACGCGGGCCGCTCTAACTCTGCCAGTATGGTCAATGCCAGCCATTGATGCACCGATACCCCAGCATTCTCGGCGCGGGCCTCAATCTCTGCCCTGGCAGACTCAGGCAGGTTAATGGATTTGCGCATGACAGGGCCGTCAAAAATCGGTTTGCGTCCCGCCCCAGGTCGTGCGCCGCCATGCTGCTTTTTGTTTTCTTCACTCTCCGCCATCTCTTTCACCTATCCCAACCACAGTGGGGGGGCCATAGAATAGGCCCGGCCATACAGGGCTAAATAGCCGAGCAGCCGGGCCGGAGTTGTTTTTTGCACCTGTCCCCCTACGGAAATACCACCGACAGAGCGTCTTGCCATTCAGATTCATCCATCTCACGCCATTCACCATCAGCGTCGGCAGCATAGGCGCGATATGTTTCACTACCAGCAGGTATTTCCAGCGTCCAGCCCTGTGAGGTCAAATATGCTCCAAACCGTTCAGCATCTTCGTTCGTGGCTTCGCTACCCAAAAAACCGGCCATGTTGTCTGCATTGTAATTGCTCATTTTATTCCCCTGTTCGTTGCTTTTTTCTTAGCGAGGCAATCCCGCTCTTGTTGATTGAACAATATCCATTTCATCTTGGTTTGTCAATCATAAATCAAAATAAATAAAAATAAAATTTCAGATTCCAGATTTTTCCAGAAGTTTCCGTTAGTTGTTCTCGTGATATGTGCGCTACGCTTCTACCCAAACAGGAGCGTATGCCGTGGCCGACAATTTTACTATCGCACACAAATTTACCGCCAAGTGGGAAGGTGGAGAGTCCGACCATCCCGACGACGGCGGCGGACTGACCAAGTACGGCGTCAGTCTCAAATTTCTCGGCGGCCTGTCTGGCACGCAATCAAACCGCGATGTACTGGAACGTATGGGTATCAGACTGCCTATCACGCGCCAGGTCATTTACGATCTGACCAGAGATCAGGCCGCGTCGCTGTTCCGCTGGCAGTTCTGGGACAAGCTCAGGCTCGGTCTCATTCCTCTGCGCCCTGCCGTGGTGCTCTACGATGCCGCAGTCAACAGCGGCCCTGCCCAATCCATCAAGCTCGCCCAGCGCGGCTACAACCGCTGTGTAGCCTACGGCCAGCCTTTGGTCGTGGATGGCATCATGGGACCGGCCACTCGCGCCGCTATGCAGCTTGCCGACACTGACAAAGCCCTCTCTGCAATGCTCGATGCGCGCGAAAAATTCTTCCAGACCATCGTCGACAATAAGCCCAGCCAGCAGGTCTTTCTGCGCGGCTGGATCAACCGCGTGGATGATCTGCGCCGTTATGTGCGGGGGCTGTGATGTTTGGATTTCTTGGAAACATTTTTGGCAAGGTACTGGACAAGGTTTCTCCCGACCGCGCGGCAACTCGCGAAGCCCAGAGTCGCATCAATGAAGCCGAAGTTGCTGGCGCACCGGCCAGCCGCCTGCGACTCTGGCGCTCTTTTTTGGGGTGGGTATTGGCCCTGCTGCTTGTATGGGAAATACCCGGACGGCTCATTATCGTGCCACTCTTTTTCCCCGAGTGGGGCAAAACCCTGCCGCCATCTGCTCTGGATACAGTTATGACCCTGCTGCTTGGCATGTTGGGCCTGGGGTTCTAGCTGTGACCGTAGAAATCATGGACGTGCTGCAAATCCTCACACCGCTGGCTATCGCTGTCGTCGGTTATGGGGTTCGCCTCATTTGGAGCGAGATCAAGAGCCAGAGGGCCGAGTTGCGCGAGTACGTGCGCCAGGAGACGTGCAAGGCGCACCGTGCGGATTTGCAGCGGCAAATTGCAGATCTGCGAAAGGATATGTGATGGCAGCTAAGAAGACATCTCAGAAGACACTTAAAAAGGACGATGTCTTTTTACTCGCTCTGGCAGAGAGCGGGAACGTCACACGCGCCGCCAAAAAGGCCAAGCTCTCAAGGACACAACTCTACAACAAACGCAAGGCAGACCCAGCCTTTGCAAAGGTTTGGGACGAAGCTGAAGCCCTTGGCGTGTCGGCCCTGGAAGACGAGGCGCGCCGCCGTGCATATGACGGCTGGCTTGAGCCTGTTTTCCATAAGGGCGTGAAGGTCGGCACTGTTCGCAAGTTTTCCGACACGCTGTTGATCGTGCTGCTTAAGGCTCACAAGCCGGAAAAGTACCGGGAGAATATCAAGATGGATAGCCAAATTTCCGGTGATGTCTCAGTGTGCCACGAAGTAAGCCCGGCCATATCCGGACTGCTTAACCGCCTGTCAGAAGGAAAGAAGAAGTCATGACCCGGCAAGAAGCACACGCAACATACGCCCATGCCAGTTCCGCAGAGGATTTGCGGGCGCTCTGCTGTGGTGACCTTTTCTTTCTCCTGGTGTGCGCCATGGGCCGCGACGATATGGACAACGATTTTTGCTATGACCGTTGCCGGGAGGTGCAGGCCAGCCCCGACGGCCATTTGGACCTCTGGGCGCGTGAGCACTACAAGAGCACCATCATCACTGTTGGCCTGACAATTCAGGATGTTCTGCGCAACCCTGGAATGACCATCGGCATATTCAGCCACACGCGGCCCATTGCCAAGGCCTTTCTGCGGCAGATCAAGCGCGAGTTTGAGACAAACCAGCTTCTTCAGGAGCTTTTTCCCCACATCCGCCCCCCTGGGCGTGGAGAGAACCGCACATGGAGCGAAGACGCGGGCATTGTTGTTCGCCGCACCAATAATCCCAAGGAAAACACATTGGAAGCTTGGGGGCTGGTGGACGGACAGCCCACATCAAAGCATTTCGATCTGCTCATTTATGACGACGTTGTAACCCTGGAGTCGGTCAGTACTCCTGAGCAGATCACCAAGACAACGGAAGCCTGGCGGTTGTCCCTGAACCTTGGCGCGCGCGGCGGTGTCCGCCGCATGATCGGTACCCGTTACCATGCCAATGACACGTATGACGCCCTATTACGGCAAGGGTCGGTAAAGCCTCGCATCTATGCGGCCACCGAAGACGGTACTTTTGAGGGTGCTCCCGTTTTGCTTTCGCGCGAACTGCTGGACGAGAAACGCCGGGATATGGGGCCGTATGTCTTCGCCTGCCAGATGCTGCAAAATCCTCTGGCCGACAAGGCCCAGGGCTTCAAGGCAGAATGGCTGCGCTACTGGCAGAGTCAGCAGAATCACTGGCAGGGCATGAACCGGGCCATATTCGTCGATCCGGCCAGCAGCAAGAAAAAGGGCAGTGACTATACCGTCATGGCCGTTGTCGGCTGGAACGCCGACGGCAGCCTGTATCTCATCTATGGTTCCCGCGCGCGCCTCAATCTCACGGAGCGCACCAAACGCCTGTTCGATCTGGTGCGCCAGTACAAGCCCTCGTGTGTGTACTACGAAAAGTACGGCATGCAGTCAGATATAGAGCACATTGACGATGTCATGCAGCGCGACAGCTTCCATTTCAACATTCAAGAGATAGGCGGCAGCACTGCCAAGGTCGACCGCATTCGCCGCCTGATTCCGTGGTTCGAGCAGGGCCGCTTTTTTCTGCCCATCGTTTCCAATTTTGTGGATGAAGAAGGCACGGTCAGAAACTTCACGCCCATCTTTGTGGAAGAGGAATACACATCCTTCCCCGTCTGCGCTCATGACGACATGCTGGACTGCATCTCCCGCGCCGTTGACCCGCAGGTGGGCATGGAGTTTCCCGAGTCCGTTGACAGCCGCACTCCGGTTGAAAAAGAACTCGCCCGCCAGCAGGAGGCGCAGCGCCTTATTGCCGAACAGACTTCCGGCAACACCTACGGCCTGCTCTACGGCTATAACCCGGAGGGGCCGCAATGGTGACCTACACATTTGTTGAGGCCCAAAGCCCGGAGCAGCGTCGCCTGCCGTGGGACCAGATGCAGGCTGAAAACCTGATCCACGCCGTGCTCTGGCACAAGGGCGAACCCACATTTGTGGACTGGCTGGCCAGCATTAACCCGGCCCATGCCATTTGTGGTCTGGGCTACAGCGGTTCAACCCTGGCCGGGGCCGTGTGGGTCAGTCCGGTCATGGGCCTGTGCGGCTGCATCCACTTCTGTATTTTCGAGTCTGCCAGGGCTGATTGGCGTAATCTGGGCAGTCAGGCTATCGCCTGGCTTTTCGATCTGCGCCCCCTCGCCTCCCTGGCCGCAATTTTTCCCGCAAACTATGGACATGTGGCCCGCGCAGCCAAGGCATGGGGATTCAGTTTTTCTCCCCTGCGTTTGCCGATGGCCTGTCATATGCCCACGAAAACCAACCCCTCCCGCTGCCGCGACGCCATTGTGGCAACCCTGCGGCGTGAAGATGTTGTGAGGTAACTATGGGCGGTGTAATCAGTTCTATTTTTGGTGGTGGGGCGTCGGCCCCGTCGCCTGTGGTGTACGAGGCAGAAGCAGCGCCCCGCGAAGTTGAGCATGAAGCCGAGGCCACCAACGTGCGCGACGACGAACAGCGCAAAATCCGCGCCCGCAGGCAAATGGGCGGCACGTTGCTCACGTCTCCCCTGGGTACGGTGGGCAGTGTTGGCAGTTCCGGCGCATCCCTACTTGGCCGCAGCTCGTAGGTAGTAGCCATGCCAGCCATGACACTTAAACAAGCCAGGCAATTGGTGAGCCACCTTGAAGGGCTGCGCAACAAGCGTCTGCCGCAATGGCAGGAGCTTGGCCGCCTTCTGTTGCCATCGCGCGGACTGTTCAAAGGTGAAGAGCGCGAAGGCCTGCGCGAGAGCAGGTTGTTCAACAACGCTGGTCAGCGCGCCCTGGGCAAGGCCGCCGCCGGCATGACCCAGGCCATAACCCCGGCGTCGTCTCCGTGGTTCCGCCATGCCTTCATGCTGCGTGACGACCGCGAGGCCACGGGCGGCAATGAATATGTGGACACCGTGGACACCCGTATCCGCGCCATTCTTGCCGCAGGCGGATTTTATCAGGCCATACATGCGTTCAATCGTGAACTGCTCGGCTTCGGCTGCGCCCTCCTGTACTGCGAAGACAGCATGAAAAGCATTGCCCGCTTTGATTGCCAGACCTGCGGTACATACTGTGTCGCCGTTGACGCTGACCGTAACCTTTCCTGCGTCACTCGCCGGCTCACCATGACGCCAACCGACATGGCGGAACGCTTCGGCAAAGGCAAGCTGTGCAGTGCCACAGTGTCAAAGCTTGAAACCAAGCCATATGACCCCATCAATGTTGTTCATATAGTGCGCGCCCGCACAGAGCGCGACTCAACGAAGGCCGACAGCAGCAACATGCCTTTTGCCTCATACTGGTATGAGGAATCTGGCGGCGAAGACTTCCTTCAGGTCGGCGGATTTCTCGAAATGCCGTTCTTTTTCACCACATGGGAAGAAGCGCGGGGCGTGTATGGCACTGGTCCCGGTGACGAAGCCCTGGCCGACCAGCGCGGCATTGAAGGCTGGGAGGCCCGTAAGGCCGTAGGTGTAGAAAAGATGATTGACCCGCCCATGCTCTGCCCCGGCACACTCAAGCAGCATGTGGACAGAAAGCCCGGTGGCGTCACTCCCGCAGCTATGGGCGCTGGCAGAACAGACGGTTGGCGGCCGCTGTATGAAGTCAATTTTGCCCCGGCCATCGCAGCCGTGCAGGAAGAAATAAACCAGATGTCCATACGCCTTGACGACATCATGAAGGCGAACATATTCGCCAACATGAGCCTTGAGACACGGCCCGCAGGCATGACCATGACCGAATACATGGACCGCCGCCGTCGCGCTGCCGAACTCATGGGTCCCACAGTATCGGCTTATGAGCCGCGTGTCCTGACCCCGGTCATCGAGCGAGTATATGGCATGGCCGACCGCTGGGGGTTGCTGCCGTTTCCACCCGAGGGGCTGTCACAGTGGGCATCGTTACAGGTGTCATACATGTCGCCCATGGCGCAGATGCTGGAGCAGTCCGGCGCTGTGGCCATCCAGAGCCTTCTTGAATTGTTGCTGCCCATCATCAATGCAGACCCCGGAATTGTGGACAAGCTCGACACTGACCAGATCGTGGACGAACTGGCCCAGCGCCTTGGCGTTCCCGCGTCCATCATACGCAGCGACGAGGTTGTGGCAGCCATCCGCCAGCAACGGGCAGAAGCCCTGGCTGCGCAGCAACAACAGGAGAGCATGGCGCAAACAGCACAAATCGCGGCTCAACTCGGCAATATGCGCACACAGGGAACCGTGGCCGGTCAGATTATGGGCGCGGAAGGGGAGTAATGATGAACGAGCATGACCAAATCCGCCGCGATCTGCACGACACCCTTTCCCGTGAATGTGGCATTCGCGTGTTTGATCGCCTGCTCCGCGACCTTGGCGCAGGCGGCCTCATGACCACCGAAGACGATATGCGCATGCGCAACATTGCCGAGCAGTTGTTGCAGCAGGCCGCACAGGCCCATCCCGAAGCTGCCGCCAGGATCATATGCGGGCTGTACGGCATCGGCTCCGGTGTAGCCACCCATACCCCCACAAACACGAATCTCCAGGAGGATGAAAATGAATGACATTGCTACCACCGGCAACCCGGCCCCCGAAACCACACCGCCCGCGTCCGACCCTGCTTCGCAGAATGCGACGTCCGCACCTGCCGCGCCCCCGGCTGCACAGCCTGACGCCAATCCCGCACAGCCAGGCAATACGGATGCTCCTGCTGCCGATTGGAAAGCAACTCTGCCCGAATCCTGGCGCGACATGCTCAAGGACGCCGCGGACGAAGAATCTGCCCGCAAGATTCTGGAACGCGGGTTGAACTACAATCCGGCTGCCTCTCCGGATGATGTGGCGCTCACCTATCCTGACGGCATTCAGGTTGATGAAGCCGTGAGCGGTGACTTTAAAAAATTCTGCGTTGACAAGGGCATCACTCCCGCTCAGGCCCAGGCGCTGCTTGACTGGCAGATCGGGGCCAGCAAGCAGATTGCCGACACCGTTATCGCTAAAGGCCAGAGCGAACTGCGCGAAAAGTGGGGCCATAACTACGACGTCAACACAACGCAGGCCCTCAAGGCCGTTGTGGCTCTGGACAAACGCATGGAAGGCCGCCTGGCCGAAACACTGGCCTTCACCAACATGAACAATAACCCGGTTCTGGTGGAAGCGTTCCACCACATCGGCCAGCTTATTTCCGAAGATCAGCTTTCCGCCGGTCAGGCCGCAGCCGCGCCCGACAAGGCCGAAGCTCCCGAAGAAACCTATAAAGGCATGTTCAAGTAAGGAGTACCGCCATGCCCATGCAGACCCTCAAGGAAATCGCCGCCGACAAGGCAAAAAAACGCCCGGAAATGGTGGACTACCTCACCGAGGAAGCCCCCATTCTGGACAGCCTTAAATGGATTGGGGCCACACATGGCCTCTGGAACGTGGAAGAAGTGCTTTCCGGTATCAAGGGGGCCAGCTTTGTTGACCTGGGCGCCCCCCTGCCCAGTGTGGACGCCAAGACTGACCTCAAGCAGACCTATGTGTCCGTCATGGGTGGCGAAATGGAAGTATCTGTTGACAAGGCCGCACAATTCGGCGGGCCGGATAAATACTTCTCCCGTCGTGAAAATGCCATCCTCAAACAGGCCGGCATGGATACCGAGGTAGCCATTTTTGAAAAATTCTGGCGTAAGGCCGCCCTGCAAAACGAGTTGATCACCAAGGGAGAGGCTACCGCAAAGTGCTACACCATCATGGTGGTGCGCTTTGACCAGGAAATCAACGTGGGCATTTACGATCCCAACGGTTTCAACCAGGGGCGCCTGCTGGAAGTGTCGCCCATAAACGGCGGTGACAAATATCATTTGCGCAGCCAGTCCGGTGTTCTGGGTTATGGCGTGGAATATCGCGGGCGCTTCGGCTGGCAGCTACTGGCCCCCAAAAAGGCCGTACATGCCATTGTCAACGTCAATGGCGACAACCTGCCCACCCTGGCCATGCTTGAAGATGCCATTGCCGAGGTGCGCGGAACGGCCAGCAATACCTTCATTTTCGGTCACCACAAGATCCTCACCAAAACCATGAGCGCCATCAAAAAGGACTACCTGCAACTTTCCAACGGCGACAAGTCTCTTTCCACGGCCATTGGTGACCTCAACGGTATCAAGCTCGTGGGTTCCTACAACATGGCCGACGGCACAGAAGCCAAGGTCTAGCCCCGCGCGTATCGGGCATATCACAGGATACAGCCATGACTTTTGAATTCGGCAAAGAAAACCGCTGGCATGACCAGTATTTCGGCAAGGGCATCGCCGTTACCACCGACGGCGCTGACACTGATGCCCTGGCCGTGGGCCAGCACCTTGGCGCGCTGGCCATCACCGTTTGCGCCAAGGGAGCTGTGGACGCCACCAGCCTTGAACTCACCTTCAAGGAAAGTGACACCGAGAACGGCACGTTTGAAGCCCCGGCTGCTGCTCTCAAACTCACCATTGCCGGTACGTTTGCTGACGGCCAGACCATCGGCAAGATGCTGCTGCCTGACTGCAAACCGTTTGTAAAGGCCAATCTCAAGGGCACCGCCACCGGCAAGGTGGACGTGTTTCTTTCCTATATTGCCCGCTAGCCATGCCGGCGCAAACACGGGGTGCGGCTGCCTTATGCCGCACCCCCGCAAGAGGTAGCCATGATAAGCGATACCACAACCAGCATCCGGTATGTCGTGACTGATGGAGTGTTGAGCTACGGCATTCCGTTTCGCATCTATGCCCCCGCAGACGTGGCCGTATTCTGGTCTGTTGACGCCCGCGCCGACACAGAACTTACCCTTGGCACACATTATACTGTCACCATCCTGACCGAAGGCGGCATGGTCAACCTGCTGCCCGGCGTTGTGCCTGTGGGGGCCGTCCTGGCTGTGGTTTCAAACATCCCCGCCACACAGGAAGCAGATTTTTCCAGTACCAGCACCGTCAACACCGCAGCTCTCGAAACGCAGCTTGACCGCCAAGTTCAGATGATTCAGCAGCTTGAGGACTCCGTTGCCCGCTCCGTAGTTTTGCCCGTCACCAGCAGCGAAACGCCGCAAGATGTGGTGCGGGCTGTTTACGCCGCGCGGGATGACGCACAAACAGCGAACAGCGAAGCCCAGGCTGCTATGAACACCGCTGCGAACAGCGCCGCCGCTGCCGCAGAAAACGCTGCCCGTGCCTTCAGTCAGGCCGACCGCGCCAAAACAGAAGCCGACCGGGCGCAAAACCTTGCCAATATCGGGCCGGCAACGCAGGAAAAATTCGGCATGGTCAAGATTGGTGAAGGCATTGATGTGGAAGAGGACGGGACGATTTCTGTGCCTCCGCCTCCTGAAATCAACCTAGCTACAAACGCAACAGCAGGGACTGTCATTGTTGGTGAAGGTCTAGATATCACCGGCATTGTTGAGGAGGGCCAAGAAAATCCACCTACTCCCGGCATCCTCTCACTTACTACGCATGCCTCGGAAGACGGTGAGAAGTATGGGCGGGGTGACTTCCAGTTTTTCGGGCATGTCAGGCTGACGGATGACTTTGAAGAAATAGCCTCTGCCAGTGAGGGCATCGGCCTTTCCCCAGCGGGGGCCAAAGCCATGTATGACAAACTACTGGGGCTGGAGGGCACGACAACCATCACCTCTTCACGGGACTTTGTTGCCCCCGAGGCCGCCACGTACCGTGTGACTGTTGTGGGTGGCGGAGGAAGCGGCGGCTCAGGCGGTTCAGCGTATGCCTGGACTGTTCAGGTGAGCGAAACCCGGTATGATCATAATCGCTATTCCGGCGGCGGTGGCGGAGGCGGGGGCGCAGGAGAAACGTTGGTCATGGACGTCACTCTGGCAAAGGGCGAAAGTGTGCCTGTGATAGTTGGTGGTCCTGGTGGAAATTCCTCGTTTGGCTCGTATGTAGTTTCCCGTGGAGGAGGACATGGCGGCAACGGGGGAAGTGGTTCCAAAACCAGTGGAATCCCAAATGGCGGAGGGGGCGGAACGTCATATGGAAGCGCAGCCGGTTCGGGCGGAAGTGGCAAACATAGCACCAGCACCAGCAGCGGCCTGTCTGGTGGTTCTGGAGGTGCCGGCGGCCGCTCCACGCACGGTCAGTACGGCCACGGAGGAAATGGCGGTTCCGGTGGCGGTATAAACTCAAACGGCACATACTACGGCCCATCAGGCGGCGCATCCGGCACGCAAGGCGTCGTCATCGTAGCCCTGAACCTTGGAGGTTAATATGCCCACATTTTATTCCCCTGAAGGCAACGCCGAGATATGGGACGAACAGCCTGAAGGCCATGTTTCTGCCGAAGAATGGGAACGCGCCCGCGCTGCTGAAGAAGCCGCAGCCGAAGCCGCCCGCCTTGCAGAATACAACAGTACGGCGGCCAGGGCAGCCCGCTTGCGCACAG